>Ga0209636_10001403_pt1 | contig 24277 bp, 12 predicted proteins | sample DeeMarSWOR152_54_FD_187464 | JGI IMG/M metagenome (GOLD analysis project Ga0209636, IMG submission 187464) | Marine sediment microbial communities from White Oak River estuary, North Carolina - WOR-1-52-54 (SPAdes) (version 2) | ecosystem: Environmental > Aquatic > Marine > Intertidal zone >...
CTCTGGTGGATAAAGTGAGGACAAATCCTCTTCGTCCTTCCACATCAGTGGTCTGTCCTGAAATTCGACCAGGAAGCTGCCGGATGAAATCTTTTTCACAAGCCATAAAACCAAGGTAAGGCCCACCAAAACTGAGAGGGATTCCCAAGGACTGCCCTTCTCCTACCGCAATATCAGCTCCCAGGTTTCCTGGTGCTTCTAATAAACCCAGGGAGGCAGGTTCTGCTATGACCACGGTGCAGAGGGATTGGTGATTGTGGGCCAGTTCTGCAATCTTTTTTATGTTCTCGATAACGCCCATGAAATTGGGCGATTGACAAACGACGACACTCGTTTCTTTATTGATTTTCTTTTTTAAATCTTCAAAATCGACCTCTCCACTCGAGGAGTAATCGATCTCCTCTAATTCGATGGCCATATTTTTGACATAAGTCTTGATCACTTCTCTGTATTGGGGGTGAAGAGTTTTGGCGATTAAGGCCTTTTGTTTGCCCTTAAGACGATAGGCCATGAGAACGGCTTCTGCGGAGGCCGAAGCCCCATCATACAGAGAAGCGTTTGCTATATCCATGCCAGTAAGCTGACAGATGAGAGTCTGAAATTCAAAAATAATCTGGAGCGTTCCCTGGCTGACTTCAGGTTGATAAGGTGTGTAAGGAGTCAAGAATTCTCCCCTGGAGCTTAGATAATCCACGATATTAGGAATGAAATGATTGTAGGCGCCCGCTCCTAGAAAAGAAAGGTAATCAGAGTATTTATTCTGAACTCGGATCTTCTCAAAATAAGAAACCAGCTCTTGCTCACTTAAGGAATGAGGAATACCCAGGTTTTTTTTAAGCCTTAATTCCTCTGGAATAGAGCGAAAAAGTTCTTCTACGGAGGTGATGCCGAGCTTGGCCATCATCTCTTTCTTGTCTTTGTCACTGAGAGAAGTGTAATTCATCTTAGAATTATTAAAATATTTTATATTAGTCTTCAATACCCTCTATGAATTTTTCATATTCGGTTGCTGACATCAATTTTTCAGTCTCTTTTATATCCTTTATTTTCAGACGGATAATCCAGCCTTTCCCGTGAGGGTCTTCATTGATAAGCTCGGGTGAATCGTTCAAGCCTTCATTGACTTCAGTAACCTCACCAGAAAGAGGTGAGTAAATATCAGAGACCGCTTTAACGGATTCTACAACTCCGATTGATTGATGAAATTCTAATTGTGCCCCGACTTTGGGCAATTCCACATAAACGACATCTCCCAATTGCTTCTGAGCAAAATCAGTAATCCCCACTGTCGCTTTATTGTCTATTATTTGAGCCCATTCGTGATCTTTTGTGTAATAAAAATCTTTGGAATACATGTCCTGCCTCCTCAATTTTGTGATAAAGAACAAGAAGTATATATTAAATACTTACTGATTAATAATCAACAGCCAGGTCTTTGCTCTTTGTTTAAGGTCGCTTTAATGCTTTGCTCCCATATCCTATTCTCATCAGCAATTCGAGCCAGTTTAGCTCTTTTCTGTTCTCTTGTAAAAAGGAGTAGGAACAACTCTGGCCTTTCTTCTATCTCTTATTTCAATCTCGAATTCTGTTCCCACTTCAGTGTACTCTAGGGGAAGATAAGTCAGACCGATGGCCTTTTTAAAATAAGGAGAAAAACTGCCTGACCTCACTTCTGAGACTTTATTCCCCGCAACAAAAACTGAATGATGGGGACGCGCTATCCCTTTATCTATGAGCTCAAAGCCTACAATTTTTCTCTTGATTCCTTCTTCTTTCTGCCGAAGAAGCGCATTTCTCCCTAGAAAATCACCCTTTTGAAATTTTATAAGCCATCCCAAATCTGCTTCTAAGACTGTTGTTGTTTCATCGATATCATTACCATAGAGCATAAGCTTAGCTTCTAAACGCAACGTATCCCGTGCTCCCAGCCCTATCGGAAGCAAATCATAAGTTTTTCCTCTCTCTATAATAGCCTCCCAGATCTTTTCAGGCTGGTGGGATAGAGTGTAAATCTCAAAACCATCCTCTCCGGTGTAACCAGTCCTGGAAACGAGGACCTCCTCTTCGGCAATCTTGCCCCAATCAAACCTGAATGACTTCATCTCTTCCAGGTTTATCTCAGTCATTGGACTAAGAATTTCCAGCGCCCTAGGGCCTTGAAGAGCAAGCTGAGTGTAGTCATCGCTTTTGTTTTCGATCTTAACTTCGAATCCTTTTTGGTGGTTGAGAATCCATTCATAATCCTTGTCAGAATTGGCGGCATTAACCACTAAAAGATATTCTTCTTCTAAACAGTAAACGAGCAGGTCGTCCACAAAAGTGCCTTTGGGTGTGATTAAAGCCGAGTACTGAGCTCTCCCTGGAGTTAAGCGAGAAGCGTCATTCGGAGTCAAATACTGGACCAAATCAAGAGCTTGTTTTCCGGAAACGACGATTTCTCCCATGTGGCTGACATCAAAAAGCCCGACGCGCTCACGGACAGCTAAATGTTCGTCTATTATTCCTCTGTATTCGACAGGCATCTGCCAGCCAAAAAATTCTATCATTTTCCCCCCGAGCTTTTTATGCGCAGCATTGAGGCGTGTTCTTTTCATGGGATGTCGCTTCTTTGAAATTAATTTACTATCACATAAATTTCAGGTATGCAAGAAAAAATGGAACCATCCCCATTTCTCTTTCTTTTTTTATCATTTATTTTTAAATTTGTTATAATGAAAAGCCATGCTTAGATATAAAAATTTCCTGAAAGAAAATATTTACGAGAAATTAAAGGGAAAGTATTCTCTTTCCCTCGAAGAACTAGAAATAAGCTATCCTCCTCAAGCAAAGTTTGGAGATTTGGCATTAAATTTTCCCTTCGAACTGGCAAAAAAAATGGATGCCGAGCCGAGGAAGATTGCCCAGGAAATCGCCCAGCTCATCTCTCCTCTCGAGGGAGTCAAAAAGATTGAAGTTGCCGGCCCTGGATACATCAATCTTTTTCTCGAAAAAAAAAGTTACTTTTCCCAACAGCTCCTCACTCTTGACACTCCACGCTTATCCCCCCAAGAAGAGCATATTATCGTTGAGCACACCAATATCAATCCCAACAAAGCGGCTCATATCGGTCACTTAAGGAATGCTTGCTTAGGGGACACATTAGTACGTTGTTTAAAATACAAGGGTGAAAAAGTCGAAGTTCAAAATTATGTCGACGATACCGGAGTCCAGGTTGGAGATGTGGTTTTCGGTTTCTTAGATATAGAGAAAAAGAGTCTAGCCGATATAGAAAAGATCAAAGAAAAATTTGATTTTTACTGCTGGGACCTCTATGGAAAAGTCTCCGCTTATTTCGAGAAGAATCCTAAAGCTCAAAACCGAAGATCTGAAATTCTGAAAAAAATAGAGGAAGGACAGAAACCTGAAGTGGAGATTGGTCAGCACATTTCCCGCCGAATCCTCAAAGCTCATCTCCAAACCATGCGCAGAATTGGAGTGACCTATGATCTTCTGCCTTGTGAAAGTGATATCCTTGCCCTCAAGTTTTGGGAAAAAGCTTTTTCCTTACTAAAAGGACAAAAGGGCATTTACCTTGCTTCAAGCGGTCCAAACAAAGACTGCTGGGTTATGGAAACAGAAGATGAAGCACAAAAGGAGAAAGTCATCGTCCGCTCTGATGGGACAGTGACTTATGTCGGAAAAGATATTGCCTATCAGCTCTGGAAGTTTGGACTTTTAGGCATAGATTTCTATTATGAGCCTTTTATCAAAGAGGGTGATAAAACAATTTGGATTACGGCTTCCGCACCCAAAAACGATGCTCCCCAGTTTGGGAAGGGAAGCCAGGTTTATAATGTCATCGATATAAGACAGGCTTATTTACAAAAGATCGTCGTCCAAGGATTAAAATCTCTGAAATATTTTAAACAGGCAGAAAAATCCATCCATTTCTCTTATGAAATGGTGGCTCTTTCTCCAAAAAGCCTGAGTGAATTGAACCTTGAAGTCTCAGAGGAAGATAAAGACAAGAGCTTTCTTGAAGTCTCGGGAAGAAAAGGCCTTGGCATAAAAGCCGATGACCTGCTTGACAGGTTGGAAGAGAAGGCCTTGATAGAGGTGGAAAAAAGAAATCCTGAATTTACTGAATCTCAAAAATCCTCTATTTCGCAACAGATTGCCTGCGGAGCTCTCCGCTATTTTATGATCAAATACGCCCGGAATTCAATTATCGTGTTTGATTTCGATGAAGCCCTCAATTTTGAGGGAGAAACAGGCCCTTACCTCCAGTACACTTTGGTCCGAATCAACAGTATTTTTCGCAAGCTCAAGGAAAGAGAAAGTTTTGGTGAAAATGATATTCAAAATCTCGTTTCCGCTGCTGAGATTCCCCTAAAAATCTTATCAGATGAAGAAGTAGCCCACTTCTGGGATGTGGTCCTTTATGCTTCTCAACTCGAAGAAGAAGTCCTTCACTCGATCTATTCCCTAGAATTCTCTCATCTGGCTAAATTCACATTCAACCTCTGTCAAAAATTCAATGCCTACTATCATCTCTATTCTATCCTGGGCGCAGAAAATAGTGAGATCAAGAAAATTCGCATCCTGACCATCTATTATATCAAGGACGTTCTTGAAAAAGCCTTTTCTCTTCTGGGAATTCCCCTCCCAGAAAGAATGTAAGTGGTTTTGCCGAGGAAACAAAACAGAAAGAATAAAAGTTATAAAGAATTAGAAAAAGAAAAAAAACAGCTCATTCAGCTGTTGACTAATTATTACTGACTATTTACTATACAGTTTTTAATTTTTTACTCCACTGGTCATAAAATCGAATAAATAAAGGAGGTCCGAGAGAATGATTGAAGTCGAGAATCTCACCAAAAAATATGGTGATTTAGTGGCTATCAAAGACCTGAGTTTTAAAGTGGAAAAAGGAAAAATATGGGGACTCCTGGGCCCCAATGCAGCCGGGAAAACAACAACCATGAGGATCTTGACCGGTTATTTGCCTGCCAATGAAGGAAAGGCAACTGTAGCCGGGTACGATGTTTTCGAGCACCCCAACGAGGTGAAAAAGATTATCGGCTATTTGCCCGAAAATTTACCTCTCTATCCAGAGATGACAGTGCATTCTTTTCTGAGTTTTACCGCCGAAATCAAACAAATCCCTGCTGCTGAGAGAAAAAAAGCCGTGGAGAAATCCATAGAAATAAGCGGACTCAAAACAGTAAAAGAAAGACTCATCAAAAATATTTCTCGGGGATTTAAACAACGCGTAGGAATTGCCCAGGCTCTTATACATGATCCCCAAGTTCTTATCCTCGATGAGCCGACTATCGGTCTTGACCCAGCCCAGATTATTGAAATTCGACAGCTCATAAAATCATTAAGAGAAAAACGCACTATTATGCTTTCGACTCACATCCTGGCCGAAGTTACTCAGACCTGCGATGGAGTGGCAATCATCAATGAAGGCGAACTCATGGCCACTGGTTCCCTGGAGGATCTCACGGCCTCTTTCAGGCAAAAAGACGGAATAATCGTTAAAGTTAAAAAAGAAATGAAAAAAGCCATCTCATTCCTTAAAGAAATACCTGGAGTCGATAAGGTCACCAAAAAAGACAATGAAATCAACATCGAATGGAGCCAGGATAAAGATTTAAGAGATGAAGTAACGAAAACTATAGTTAAAAATGACTTAGGGCTAATCGAGATGAGACCCCTCGCCATGAACATCGAAGACATGTATCTCAAAGTTATATCAGGAGGTGTGGAACAATGAAGAATATTTGGGCAATCACCAAGAAAGAAATTAAAAGCTATTTTGCCTCTCCTATTGCCTATGTAGTTATCACCGTCTTTTTAGTCCTGGTAGGATTTTTCTTCTACAGCCTCATCTGGTGGTTTAACTCTCAATCTCTCCAATTGTCTCGGAACCCTGCCTACTTCCAACAGCTCAACATCAACCAAATGGTCTATTCTCCCCTATTCCACAACATAAGCATTATTCTTCTTCTCATGCTGCCTCTCTTGACCATGCGTCTTTTCTCCGAAGAAAAGAAAATCGGAACCGATGAACTGCTCTACACCTCCCCGATATCCATAAACCAAATCATCCTTGGAAAGTACTTTGCCTCCCTTTTTGTTTTATTAATCATGCTGTTGCTCACCGGTATTCTTTCAATATTTACATTTGCTTATGGAAATCCTGAGCTTGCCCCCCTCCTCAGCGGCTACCTGGGTTTATTCCTGATGGGAGCAGCCTTTATTGCGGTGGGCATTTTCTTTTCTTCGCTGACTGAGAACCAGATTGTTTCAGCCATTCTCACTTTTGGAGCTCTTCTTCTATTCTGGATATTGAACTGGGCTTCTTATGCAGCCGGAGGGATGTGGAAAGATGTGCTCAACTATCTATCCTTTTTCCAGCACTTTGATGAACTGACCAGAGGAATTTTGGATACAACTGATGTTGTCTACTACCTCAGCTTTGCCTTTTTCGGTCTCTTCCTCACTCACTCTGTGCTTCAATCCAGAAGGTGGAGGTAAACCATGGAAAAAATTAAAAAGCACCTGAATTATATCGGCTTAGCCCTCATTTTTCTTTCCTTAGTTTCAATTAGAATCTGGCCCTATAAGAAAACCATTGCCCTAATTATTGCTCTGTTAGGAGTCGCCTCCTTGGCAGTATACATCGTCCTCAATCTTTCCCTCTTGAAACAGAGCTTCAAAAGAAAATCCTTTCTCTACTCAAGCAACCTGATTCTTATCATAGTGCTTGTTCTGGCCATCTTAGTCGTTATTAACTATCTTCTGGCCAGGAATCATTACCGGTTCGATTTCACAGAAAGCAAACTCCATAGTCTATCCGACCAATCCGTTAAAGTCTTAAAAAATTTGAAAGAAGAAGTAAAGATTCAATGTTTCTTTAGAGAGGGTAACTTCAGCCGACCAAAGATGGAAAATCTTTTAAAAATCTATGCTTATCATTCAAATAAAATAAAATATGATTTCATCGACCCTGATAAAAACCCGGGCTTAGTTAAAAGATACGAAGTCACAGTCGACGGAACCGCAATCTTTGAGAGCAAAGACAAAGATAGCCGGATAACTTCAACCAGTGAAGAGGACATAACTAATGCTATCATTAAAATCACTAGAGAGAAGAAAAAAGTCATCTATTTTCTAGAGGGTCATGGAGAAGCCAGTATTGAAGACACAGAACAGAGAGGTTATTCATTGGCCAAGGAGGAAATGGAAAAACTCGGGTATGAAGTCAAAAAGCAAGATTTGGCTCTGGCTGATATTTTCCCCGAAGACTCTGCTCTGCTGGTCATTCCAGGACCTGAAAAGGACCTCCTCCCGAACGAGCTCGATACCATTAAAAACTATCTCGAAGACGGAGGAAGGATATTATTGATGGCTGACCCCGAAAACGCTCCAGGCCTTAAATCATTCCTGGAACCTCTGGGAATCAAACTCGAAGATGATTTGATCGTGGATACCGTTTCGCGTCTTTTGGGCGGGGATTATTTCATGCCCGTAGTGAGCGAATATGAATATCATGAAATCACCAAAGATTTCCGCTATGCCACCTTTTTTCCCTATGCCCGCTCAGTAGATGTAATCGAAGATAAGCCCGAAGGCATATCCGCTTCAGTCTTGGCCAAAAGCAGCGATCGTTCCTGGTCAGAAAGAGAGCTTGGTCAGAGTGAGGTTGCCTTTAATGAAGAAAAAGATAAATTAGGACCAATTCCTGTAGCCGCTGTAGCTACCATAAAAGTCAAAGAAGCAAAGAAAGAAGAAGAAAAAACAGAGGAAGAAAAGAAAGCTAAACCAGAAACGGCGAAAGAGGAAGAATTGACAGAGGTGAAAAAAGAAGGACGGCTGGCCGTATTTGGCGATTCGGATTTCGCCTCCAATGCTTATTACAATCTTTCTGGGAACGGAAATTTCTTCCTGAACACTGTTAATTGGCTGACCGAAGAGGCTGACCTTATTTCCATCCAGCCAAGAACATCTTCGCCCCGAACCATTCAGCTCACTCCCTCCCAGGGCCGGATGATCTTCTTTACCTCTCTCATCATCCTGCCTCTTATCGTTCTTATCACTGGAATCTCAGTCTGGATAAGGAGAAGATCAAAATGAAATTCAGGACAACCCTTATTCTCTTCGCTATTTTTTTGATTCTGATTGCTGTTGCCCTTCTCCTTGATTTTTTTAAAAAAAGCAAGAGCGATGAAGAGGAAAAATTAACTAGATTTTCTTCAGATGATGTTCAAAAAATTACCTTTAAAAGAGAAGATGGAATAATCACCTTTCTAAAAGACGAACAAGGAGAATGGCTCATCACTGTCCCTATAGCGGCTAAGGCAGATAAGTACGAAGTCAACCGTCTGGCAGAAGACTTTTCTGAGCTTAGCCTGGAGCGGGTGGTGGAAGAAGAACCTGAAGATTTGTCCAAATACAATATCCCTCAAAAGGAAATAACTCTCTGGTATAAGGATAAAAGCACACCCTTGAAAATCCTGATCGGCATGGAAAATCCTCTGGACAGCACTTTTTTTGCCAAAAGGGAAGATGAACAAAGGGTAGTCCTCATCCCCAGTCAGCTGAAAAGCCTCATGGAGAAAAAAGTCTTTGATTTCCGCCAGAAGGATATTTTTAAATTTGAGACAGATGAAGTCAAAAGCATCAGACTCCGAGCTAAAACAAAGCAGTGGGAAGCTTTAAAAAGAGAAGATGAATGGCACTTTGAAAAACCAGTCAAGGCTTTAGCCGAGAAGAGCAAAATCGATAATATCCTCTATTCTCTCTCTAACCTGAAAGCCAAGGAATTTGTCTCGGAAGAAAAGAATAAGGAAGAACTGCATAAGTACAAGCTGGATAAGCCTGAGTATGAGATAATTCTGGGAATGCCTTTAATCAACCAAGAGGTGACTTTTTTCCTGCATAAGAACGAGGATAAAGCTTATGCTACGACTTCCCTCTCCTCGAAAATAATATCTGCTGAGGATTCTGTTCTTTCTGATTTAGAGAAAGAAACAGATGAACTGAGGGAAAAAGAGGTGGCAGATTTTAACAGTTGGGAGGCCTTTAAGCTTCATCTGAAGAAGGAAAAGCTCGAACTCACGGTATCAAAAGACGAGGAGGATAAATGGCACTTCGATTCTCTGGAAAAAGAAGAGGCTAATAGAGAAAAAATCATGAAGGTCATCAGAACGATTGAAAGCTTGGCAGCCGATGAGTTCATCGACCCTCCTTTAAGTTTAAACGATTACGGACTGGATAAACCTCAGGCTGAAATCAAAATCTGGACCAAAGAAGATGATGATTCAGAAATAATAAAGGAAGTTGCGGTTCTTGTCGGTTCAGAAGACAAAGAGGCAAAAAAAGCGGTGGTGAAAAACCCAAAATTTGACTATCTCTTTGAAGTCAATTCTGAATTTCTTGAGGAATTTCCAAAAGACATAAAAGATTGGAAGATAGAAGAGAAATCCGAAGAGAAAAAAGAAAATCAAGATAAGAAAAAACAGGAAGAAAAAGAATAAACATCTCTATCGATAGTCTTTTTTCGCATCATAAATTCTTAGATTAAGAGTGTGAATCAATAATCTATTACTGTCTTAATCCCACTTCCTTACTATAATCTAAGTTTTAACATATGAATTTTTTTAAGACTGAAAAAGATAGGAACTAATTAAAAATGACATGCTTTGCCGGGAAAGACAGCGATTAATGTTTTTTCAGAATGGCGACAACGCCATAAATAATGGCGGCAATCGCCGCTATCTGGACTAAGTTGATATACTTGCCAAAAACCAGAAAAGAACAGAGTGCAGGATAAATGATAGTAGCCGAATACTGGATAGGCCCAACAGTCATCATCGGTCCCAATTTGTAGGCAACTTGAAGGGTTATGAAGGCAGCGAGAGAAAAGAATAAGTACAAATAGAAATAAGGTGAAGAAATATAGGAAGGAACATTGAACCCTGAAAAAGTAACCAGGACCTTTAACATGACAATGATTAATCCAACTGATAACCCTGATAGAGCAGCGAAGAGTATCGTTCTGATTCTTTTCGAAATAGATCTCAGTAGCGCTGGCAAGAGAAGAAAAAGCGGGAGAGAAGCTGTGACAATCAACACGAATATATTGACTTTCTCTGGAGTTGCTTGGTATTCAAAAAAATGCAGAAAGACAATAGAAACGACTATGAGAAGCGTATAAAAATAATCTGAACGATAGAGTTTTTCTTTCAATATAAAATAAGAAAAAAATATCAGGAAAATGATTCCCCATCCTGCCATTGATGAGACGAGATGAGTGGCCAAATATTTGAGAGCAACTGTGTTCGGAACGATGTAGACGTTTATCAAGATAAACCCAATGATCCACAGGATAAGATTCCTGTAGAATGTCTTGTCTTTTTTCCCTTTAAACCCAATCCAGCCAATCCCTTTTTTCATGAGGACAAAGCCAGTAGAGAGGAGCGTATAGGCAATCAAGGTTATTAAAACACTCAATCCTCTTGTCATGGAATTAATCTATCTTCATTAAATTAAAAAGTCCATTTGCCATTAGCAAGTTTATTTTTTATTCTATTAGAAGCTTGAAAGCAAGAGAGAGCAATCTTTGACATCGAAATCTATCTTTGTTCTAGGCGTTCACATTCTGAGTGAAAATTGGCGATTTAAGGATAAGGAATTCTCAAATAGACAAAAGAAATTCATCTTATCTTGTTTCGATCTTTCTAGGAAGGAGAAAAAAATATGAAATCTTCAGAACATGAACTCAAGGGAAAGGTAGCCATCGTGACTGGAGCAAGCCGTGGCATCGGAAAAGGTATTGCGGAAAGGCTTGCTAGCGCCGGAGCAGAAATCATTATCGCAGACCTTGATATCTCAAAGGCGAAGAAAACAGCAGAGGAGCTCACCAAAAAAGATAAAAAATCGCTGGCTATTCGAGTCGATGTCTCGAAGGAGAAGCCAGTCAATTTCCTGATTAAGAAGTCTTTAGAGAAGTTCGGCAAGGTCGACATCCTCATCAATAACGCAGGAATCATGTACCGTACAAGGCTTAAAGATCTATCTCTCGAGGAGTGGGAGAGAACACTGAAAGTGAACCTGACCGGGCCGTTCCTCTTAATTAAAGCGCTCCTTCCTGTAATGAAAAAGAATGGCTATGGCCGCATTGTCAACATATCTTCTTCGGCGGGGAGAAGTGTCAGCACCTTAGGCGGCGTCCATTATACAGCCTCAAAGGCCGGGCTTCTGGGATTAACAAGAGCAGCAGCCAAAGAATTGGCCTCTTTCGGAATTACTGTCAACGCTGTGTGTCCAGGACTTATCGATACGCAAATGGTAAGAAAAACAGCCACAAGAGCAGAGCTAAAAACTTTCATCAATTCCTTCCCTATTCAAAGGTTAGGCCTCCCTGAGGAAATAGGAGACCTGGTAGTCTTCTTATGTTCAGAAAAGGCTTCTTACATCACAGGAGCTTCAATCGATATCAACGGTGGCGACCTCATGATCTGATATTGGGGTCGGGCCAAGCTATCTTATTTATTTTGAATAATATAAGCCTTAATTCGACCCATTTTATGGCCTTAAACCGCCATTTTTAGGGGCAAAAACATCACTCTAAGGAATTAGGGTGAGATATTTGACTTCAAATTTTTGCTGTGCTATAAATTTTCAAAGGCAACACGAGAAAATACATTCATGCCTTGGATATTTGCATCAAAGCTAAAGGGTATATATACTTTCCGAATAAGTTTTGGATTTTATATGAAAGATGTGGATCTTAAAGATTTTATAAAGTAAAAAAATGGCTCTTCCAGTTGACAAAGTGAAGCATTATGAAATCCTCCGGCTGATCGGATCTGGAGGAATGGGTGAAGTCTATCTCGCCAAAGATACGATCCTCGACCGCAAGGTGGCCATTAAATTCCTCTCCGCAAAGATTCAAGAAGACCCGAAGGCACGAAAGCGGCTTCTGCGGGAAGCCAAGGCCGCAGCAGCCTTGGATCATCCTTTTATCTGCAAAATCTATGAGGCTGGTGAGGTTGATGGAAATGCCTTTATTGTGATGGAGTACATTGAAGGTAAAGATTTGATGGATAAAATAGAAAAAGAGCCGCTTTCTTTCAAAGAGTCTTTGCGGGTGTTTTTAGAAATTGCCGAGGCTTTGGAAAAAGCTCATGAAAAGGGAGTCGTCCATCGGGATTTGAAACCCTCTAACATCATGTTGACTCCCCAAGGCCATGTCAAAGTCATGGATTTTGGCCTGGCAAAGCGGATTTTTCCCAGCGGTGATGCCTTGACTCGAACACTCACCCAGGCATCTGTTACAGAGGAAGGGACAATAATGGGAACTTTGGCTTACATGTCCCCCGAACAAGCAAGAGGGGATATAATCGATTGGAGAAGCGACATCTTCTCTCTAGGAGTCCTCCTTCATGAAATGTTATCCGGAAAGCCGCCTTTTAAACGTCCTAGTCCTGCAGAAACCTTGAGCGCAATTCTCAGGGACCCTCCACCTCCAGTTAGTATAAAACAAAAAAAAGTGACCCCAGCTATTGATCGTATCTTACAAAAATCCCTCGCCAAGAACCCCACAGAGAGATACCAGAGCGTTGCTGATCTAGTCTCGGATATTCGAAAGACGGAAAAGGAAGCAGTCTTAGAACGCCATATTACCTTCCGGGGATGGCCGATGATTGCTGCGAGTATAATCCTAGCTGTGGTTATAGCCTCAGGCATCTGGCTGCTTACTCGGCAAGCCCAAGTGAGCCCTCCCGAAATTGCTCCTGAGCCCGTATCAGTACTTGTGGCCGACTTCCGGAATCAAACAGGTGACACTGTTTTTGACGGCGCCCTCGAACAAGCTTTAAGTATTGGTCTGGAAGGAGCTTCCTTCATAAATATTTACGACCGTCCGAAAGCAAGGAGGCTGGCCAACAATCTGGATCCAAAAGCCGATGGACAGCTCGATACCCGACTAGCTCAACTTGTCTGTCGCAGCGAAGGAATCAACGTGGTCTTAGGCGGAATGATTGAGCCAAGCGGTACTGGATATGCCTTGAAGATTTGGGCGATGGATCCTGTAAGTTCTGAAGAACTCACAGAAGCCTCCAAAAAGATAGAAACAAAGGCCGAGGTGCTTAGAGTGGCTGACAGCCTTGCTACGCAGGTGCGATCGAAACTTGGAGGTCTTCCGCCAGATTCAGCCCAAGCGTTATCAGAAGAGACATTCACCACTTCCTCGCTGGAAGCTATGAATGCCTACGCCCATGCCCAGGAGCTTAAGGCTCTTGGCAAGCTAGAGGAAGCTGCCCAAGAGTATCAGCGGGCCATCGATGAAGATCCAGATTTAGGTCGCGCTTACTCTGGTTTGGCCGTGATTTATTACAACCGCGGTGAGCTCCAAAAAGCGGAAGAATATTTCCAAATGGCTATGGCCAAGATTGACCGGATGACTGAGCGGGAAAAATATCGAACCCGAAGCCTCTACTATTTGCTGAAGCGAAATTGTAAAAAAGCCATCGAAGAATTGACTGTTCTGGTGGAAAAATTTCCGGCAGATTACGCAGGATATTCAAATCTCTCTGTCGCCTATTATCTCAACCGTAATATCTCTCACGCCGTAGAAGCTGGACGTCAGGCTGCAGAGCTCTATCCCAAAAACATTACCCCGCGATTCAATTTAACCTGGTACTGCATGATGTCCGGAAATTTCGAAGTGGCAAAAGAAGAAGCACAAAAAGTGCTTGAACTCAATCCTGAATTCGAGGAAATCCATGTGAATCTTGCTCTCATCGATCTGGCCCAAGACCAACCTGAAAAAGCTGCCGAAACCTATCAGCACTTAGAATCCTTAAGCAACTGGGGAGCTTCTATTGCCGCCACTGGATTAACTGACATTGCCGTCTATGAAGGAAGGCTGGCTGAAGCTAAAGAAATTCTTGAGAAAGGAATCACTGCGGATCTTAAAAAGGGAAGGAAAGACTGGGCTGCTGACAAATTGGCTATTCTGGCTGATACACATTTGCTCCAAGGGCAAAAAGCCCTTTCCCTTAAGGCAATTGAGCGAGCACTTGCGGCCTCCAAAAAAGCCAGCGTACAATTCACAGCCTCCCAGATTTACCTCCAAACAGGCCAGGAAAAGAAGGCTCTAGCCATAGCCGGAGAACTCAGTAAGCAGCTTCCACCAGAAGATCAGGCATATGCCAAGTTGATTGAGGGTGAAATAAGAATGGCGAAAGGTGATTTCCCTGGTGCCATCGGACTTTTCCAGGAAGCCCAAGCGCTGGTTGACATGTGGCTCGGCCACTTTGCTTTGGGTCGCGTGTACCTTAAGGCTGAGGCCTTTACTGAAGCTTATTCGGAATTTGAATTATGCTTGAAGCGTCGGGGAGAAGTTCTTTCGATTTTCTTCGATGATGTCCCCTCTTACAGGTATCTCCCTCCCCTATACTATTATCTCGGGAGGGCACAAGAAGGACTGGGCAGCCCTGCCGCTTCTGAATCTTACCAAAAATTCCTATCAATCAAGGAAAAAGGCAAAGGAGATCCCCTGGTTGAGGATGCCCGCCGCCGTCTCTCTACCCTCTGATAGTCCAGGTAAAGCAGACAATAGAGAGTGTATTAAAATCTGAAAAATTTTAGCGGCTTTAATTCTCTGTTAAGATTAATGTATATATTTGACTGTAACGTAATCTTTAGCTGTTCCGCTTCCTTGACTAGTTCCTGTTATGTAGATATCTCTCGAATCAACGGCAATGGCTTTGGCCTCATCATCGCCCGAACCTTCATACCTAGCAACTAAGATCACATTTCCATCAATGTCATATTTTACTGTTGCATAATCATAGTTTGTCCCATTTCCCTTACTTCTGCCAGTCACATAAATGCCAGTCGAATCAAGGGTCATAGCAGTCGCCTCATCATCGCCATTACCAGGACCATTATATCTAGAAACCCACTTCTCGTTTCCTGAACTGTCATACTTCACCGTACAATAATCAAAGCCTGCTCCGTTTCCTTTGCTTCTGCCTGTTATATAGACATTTCCCGATTCATCAATGGCAATGGCTGTAGCCTTATCATCTCCATTCACAGGCTCATTGTTATACCTTCTCACCCACTCTTCACCTCCTGAACTGTTATACTTTATTGTACAGTAGTCAAATCCTGTTTCATTTCCTATACTTCTGCCAGTCACATAGATACCAGATTTATCAACAGCAATAGCTGTGGCCGCATCATCTCCATCACCATGACCATTGTATGGTACGGCCCACTGGTAATTCCCATCGCTGTCATACTTCACCGTGCAGAAGTCAAAGTCTGTTCCACTCTCAATACTTCTTCCCGTCACATAGACAATTCCAGACGGATCAACAGCAATGGCTGTGGCTTCGTCAGCATCATCTGCTGGACCATCATATCTATTGTCCCAAATCCTCTTTCCGTTTTTAGTATCATACTTAACTGTGTAATAGTCATGGTCTTTTTCGTCGCTTCCCAAACTCTCCTCACTCCTTCCAGTCACATATACACCCGTTGAATCAACGGCAATAGCCGTGGCCACATCATTACCATTTCTGCGGCTATCATATTTTTCCTCCCAAACCACATCTCCAGAGCTGTCATACTTTACAGTGTAGTAGTCAGAGTGTTTCACAGGAATCCCCCTATAGCTATAACCGGTCACGTAGACATTACCTGAAGCATCAACAATAACGTCAGTGGCAAAGTCACCCATATGCGAAGGACCATCATACTTTGTAATCCACTCCTCATTTCCAGAACTGTCGTACTTTATTGTGGCGTAATCTGCTCCTGTAGTCTTTCCTGTACTATAACCGGTCACATAAGCTTTGCCATTATCGGCAGCAATAGCAGATGCCTCATCATCGCCATTCACGGAATCATTATTGTATGGAACAGCCCAATCTTCTATATAAGCCGCATAATCCTGACCAGTCTGATTAGTAATCACCGGATAATCATAATATTCTCGACTGGGAGGATAGAAAAGGTATCCTTCTAATGATGGAGTCACTGTCCCTGTCCAGCCGTAGTCAACTTCAAAACTATAAGAGCCATCTGCAAGGGTAGTTGTCGTTATGGGGTCTCCGGATGTTCCTTCCGCTTTTATTGTAACTCCCTCGAGTTTCCCGAGTTCACCAAAAGATACTTTGCCCGAGATAGTGGGATTTAAAACCATAATGGTAATACTTAAATCCTTAGTCGCTTCTTGTGCTGGTGGTCCTGGATCAGTGACTTTAACAGTGAAAGGAAAAATTCCAGATTCATTGGCGGGTCCACTTATTAAACCAGTACTGGTATTCAGCTCTAGCCCCTCTGGAAGCGAACCCGAAATGATTTCCCAGGTATATTCCCCAATTCCTCCTTCGGCCACAAGAGTTTGACTATAAGGCTCGCCATAAGTTCCGTCAGAAAGGTTTGGAGTGAGGATCTCTAACTTATCGAGGATCTTAATGCTTAGTTCTTTTGTGTCCTCATTTCCGTTTGAATCAGTGACCTGAACAGGGAAAGTGTAGGAATGTGGATAGGTTATGCCTGCAGGTTGAGGAGTCCCGGCTATCTCTATAGTATAAATGTCTGTACTGGGATAAACATAGTTTAAACCATGTGGCAAGAGATTAAGAGCTATTGAACAATCATAGGGTGGAGTTCCACCAAAGATTTTTACGTAATTGTTGTAATGTTTTTCATCGTGAATGTAAGACGCATAAGGAGTGCCTACGACTCCGTTGGGAAGGGACAAGGTGAAGATTTGCACTGGAGTTGTCGAGACTATGTATGACGTTTCACCTGTATTGAGAGCATGGCTAGTGACTCCAACACCAACATTCTGAGTGAATTCTTCTGCTGCCCTTATGGCTTCGGCAGTACTAATACCAGAACCAGCCTCTCTAATGATCCGCAAAGCAACGATAGCTTTTTCTCCTGGTGCTAAGGCAAAGGTAGCGTTCCAGATAGCGGAATTTTCGAGGTCGGGATTGACGAGATTTACATCTTCGACATTGGGATCGATGATATGAGGATTGACAAGATTAACAAGGACTTCATGGTGAGGCACCTCCATCAATTCACAATTCGCGCCATCTGTTCCAGGAGTAGTATGGACTCGGTAGATGATAAGCTGAGCATAAAGACCCGAAGGCAGAGATTCTGGGGCAACACTCCTAAAGGTATAAGAAGATGTTGTATTGCCATCATTTGTGACCTCCCATTGAACATCAGTGACTGCCTCGGGAGATTCGACACTCGCATTGACAAGGTTAGCATTAACGAGGTTAACACTGTCGTAGATAGTGGGGCTGATGAGGCTGGCATTGACAAGATTAGCATTCACAAGATTGACATCAAGAGGGTTAAAATTGACGAGGTTAGCATTGACAAGATTTACATCTGGGATTTGTTGATTGACGAGATTGGCATTGACAAGGTTAGCATTGACAAGATTGACCTTGACAACACCTTCTCCAACATTCGGATCGTGGGCCTCATCTTCTATAACGACATCTGGATTTGTAGGGTCAGGGTTCAGAACAACATAGCTTTGCAGATCACCATCAATTTCCTGAACCTCGATTGTTATAGAAGCATCAGGATAAGAGGATTGGACAAACACTGGCCTTGAGATGGATGAATGGGGAGCAATATTCACTGGTAGTAAATCAACAATTTCTTCTTCATTTGGTTCATTAGGTTCAGGTAGAATGAATGATGCCCATCCATCAGGTGCGTCTGGCGGTTGATTGACAATAATTAACTCTAAGTTTTTTATTTCATCAGTTGTATTTTTCACGCAAACAACAAATGCCTGTGGATTTATACTCGATAAGGACTTGGTATTACTGAGAGAGCCGACCTCAATTCCCTCAATTCCTGGGATAATGCGAGAAGTGTAAACATTTTGATTTCGCATACCAGTCTTATCAGGATCCGAACACCCAGGGTGTACGGATGGAAATGACTGAACGTATTCGCCAGGAGTTGGAGGATTATAATCTATCCAGTTACCGTCTAGAGGTGGGCGAACATCGCGGTTGTCGGTCCAGGTGACATGAAAAATGGATGGATCGTCTGATTTTGTGTTGAAACGCCATGCTCCGTTCTCAAGGACAAACATAGGGGATGGACATATATCAATATAATCCCCAATGAAGGGCACTGTTCCTTGTTTGAAAAGAGGGTAGTTTGGAGGATTAAACTGAGCCTGTTCACAATCTCCGTTATCTTTCATGATCCAATAGTATCTAGAAACCTGGACAGATTCGTTGAAACTAGGATTCAGTCCTGCGCTAGCTCGTGCGACCCGAACATCCACAGTATGGCGCCACTTACATGGAGGGTAATGGTCATCGCTGATATAATCTTCCCAATGATCACACGTATTCCCTGCCACATCTTCCCGAAAGTCATACCAGGCCATCATTAATTTGCCTGCGGCAAAAGTTAATGAAGGCATGATCTGATGACCGTGGCCGTCATAATCATCAACTGGTTTAGGATTTGGGGGCCAGCCTTTGCCATTCTTACCTGAAATGATGACGATACGAGCGTCTTCACCTGCATTATTATCTACACTCACATTCCGTTCTGACCATGCCAAATAAACATTGTTATTACCATCCACAGCTATAGTGGGGAAAGCGTTGGTTCGAAAGGAAGTTCCAGTCGTGGGCTGATCAAAGGGATTAATTTCAGCGACCGCAGTAGCCTTCGAGAACTTCTGACCGCCATCTGTTGATTTGCAGAACAGTATAGCGTCAGACTCACCTTCCGAAGCAAATCTTCGCCAAGCAACGTAAATTGTACCGTTCTTAGGGTCAACAGCGAGCGTCGTTCCCTGATTGATACGCTGACTTTCGCTCAATTTGATGGGATGCTCCCAAGTGTTGCCGCAGTCGGTGGATCTAGCGAATAGAATCTTATTATGAACATTTTGTGATAGATCGCCCAGAAAAAGGCTGTAGACAATATAGACGTTGTGGCGAGGAATATTTTGCCCATCGACTTGGACTGTCCCGCCGCTTCTTGGAATGTCAGCCGCAATCCAGGGCTTATCGGCAAACTGTCCGCTCGTTCCTTCATCGATAATTTTGGTATCTATGTACTCTATTGGATCATTTTCTGGATCAGGATCTTCGATATTGTTGTTGTCGATGTAGCGGGCGATAAAAACTACACTTCTGCCATGCTCTATTCGGTTAAAGGCGATTCCGCTATAATAAAAAAGCCCGTTGGCACCTGAGCGTACCGTTGGATCGGCAGCTGCCTGGAATCCAAAGAGTGGAGAACTCGTTCCTTCGAATGAAATGTCTTGTGGATATCCAGGGAGAAGGGTGCTCATCCAAGACTCACCCCCGTCAAAGGATTTGAACACTCCCAGCCAGGCATCTCCTGCGGCTGCCTCTTCAGGGATTCCGGGTAATTCCTCTCCCAAGATAGGTATATCAACTGTGCGGTAATCATTGGCCCCGGCAAGGAGATGAAGCGGATTCCGGGTCGAAACAGCCATGGATGGCTCGTTTTGACGTTGAAGCCAAGGATCGCCTCCAGGCAATGTTTGGCCTTCAACCATATTCACGTTTCGACCAACGATTATATTTTGATTTGAATTTAGTGAGTTTGTGGGAATCCAGGTTAGCATAGCCAATAAAAAAGTAGATGAAAGAAGAAAAAATAAACGACGTAGCGACATGACGCCCTCCGTTCAGGAAGTGTTATTTCTTAATTCAACAATCTAAGAAACCGGCAAATTCCAAACTCCACTTGTTCTTAAATATCGGGGATGATCTAAAAATAGGTGAATTGCTAGAACCAAAGTTCCTCCTCTCTCTAGGGAAAAATCTTTTCCTTTAGCCTTAACTTTTCCCTGAGTATCTGGGTTCTTCTAACACCCAGTTAAGAGCTCAGAACATATATCATGAGCGAAACCTGGTGTCAAGAAAAAAGTCAAGAAAATGTACAAAAACGCAACACTATTTTGTTAAATTATGATAATAGATGGAATTAAAGAGGTATTTGAAAGTGGCGTGCGATTGCCCTCTGTAGAGTACAGGAAAACCGATGAGGATTATTTTTCCCTTGCCATAAGGAACATCAACAATTGCGCTTTTATTGTAGAGATATTTTTCCCCGGTGATCCATCCGCTTAATAAGGGATTGTGAACAGGATATTTTACGACACTCTTCCCTTCCTTCACGTCAAAAACTGGACTTCTCCTGAAGATCAAAGCTCCATCTCTGTCATATCCATAGGCAATGGGATGATTTGTGTCATTCAAAGCCTTAAGTATTGAACCCGGCACATAAAAATCCTTCCTCTCCAAATTCGCCACACTGTCCTCTATAGTTAAATAAAATCGCTTCAGGGCAAACTCGGCTGCTGAGTTCAGGACAATGAGCGTGCCGCCCCCTTGGATGAATTCCTTAATATTTTTCTCCCCGACTTCCCCAATGCCGCCTGCGTATTCAGGTGGGATGTGCTCCTCGGGAATTCCATTCATTATGACTTCCTCTCTCAAATCTGGAAAGATGATGACGTCAAAATCCTTACTGAGGTTTCCACGCTTTATATCTTTATTGTAAACACTTTGATAAGGGAATTCGTACTGCTCAAGTACCCACCTTGTCCAACCTTCATCCATCGAAGCTATCCAGCTTTTGTACAATCCGAGCCTGACTGGTTTCAATTCATATTCTTTTACCTCAGGCTTTGCGCTCAATCCTTCAAAATGGACATAGAGGTCTTTTACGATAGATTCCAGCTCTTCGAGCAAACCATCTTGGTGCTGAACAATCATGCTCCCAGGAGCATAGGCCTTTCCATTGGCTTCAAAGAGCTCCGAGTTCCAAAAGACTTTATATCCCCTACTCACTAATCTATTCAATGCAACCATATCATCATTAGTCTCATGTCCCCATACATACCCGAAAGCATCGTCCGCTCCTTCCACTTTACATTCGGGTTTAGATATTTTGCTCAACAATTCAGCTTTTGCCTCAAAAGGCTTCTCCGCCCTAGCCACCTCAACTCCCATCAGAAGAGGCAAGGTATGCGCCACCACATCATAAGGTTTTTTCAGCGGACCACCTGGATATTCTCTGATCTCAGGATAATCCTGATGCTCGAGTAAAGCTTTGGCAAAACCTCCGTATGGTTGAGCCACATAAACAAGGTAGGTTCCTTCTGGGTATTCATGCCCATCTGCCCAAAAGGATTCCTTAGCTTGAAGAATCTCGACTCCTCCCATTCTCAGTACCTTCATCATTTTTAATGCTGTTACTAAATCCCTCTGCACAGCCGAAATGATAAAGGCAAAGGGAGGCTCGGTCCGGTTGATAGCTTTCTTGTGTATTCTATAAAAATTGCGGAGCCAGTTCTCTCTAAGCCTGGCCGCGTTGGTTAACACAGCTTTGGCTGCGGAATAATCATATTCCACGATATCTCTTAGCGTCCATTTCCCGCCTTTCCAGGGCAGAGGCATCTTGACGGAAGGTTTTTTAGCAAAATCTTCTATCTCGTCAAATTTGATCATAACTGGTGTGGCAACTTTAACACTGGCAACCTCGGTTAGAATCCTGATTCCTCCATGATAATGGTGGTAAGCCCGGGCAGGGGTCCAGGCATCGAACCAGATGCTGTGCATAACCCCGGCTTTCCCATCGGCCGTCATTTCTGACGCAATAAAGGATCCCATCATGGAGATTTGCTGCTGTAGGATGGGATCCACATTCGGTTCATAAGGGTCAACATAAGGCGGGACAAAGATCCGTGCCCCTTTGCTTCCCATCTGATGCATGTCAACGATGATCTGAGGGTGCCAGGCATTGTGAACTTTGATCGTGAGTTGAGACTCTACCTGAGTGAACATATACCAGTCCCTATTATTATCATGACCTACGTATTTATGATAAAGCCAGGGCATCCGACTTCCTTCATGCCTGGTGCCTAAATTCTTCTTATACCAATCCACAATCAGCTGGATTCCGTCAGGATTATGCATAGGGACCAGCAGCAAGATAACATTATCAAGGATCTCTTTTGTTTTCCTGTCATTTTGAGTAGCCAGGTCATAAGCGAGCTCCATGGACATCTGGCTGGCGCCTATCTCAGAAGCATGGATGGAACAATTGATCATCACTACAGCTTTGCCTTCTGAAATGATTTTCTCTGATTCCTTATCCGATATTCTTCGAGGATCGGCGAGCAACTGCTGGTACTGGCGGAATTTCTCAAGTTTCCTGTGATTTTCAGGAGAAGTTATGATGGCAACGATAAAAGGATTCCCCATGGTGGTTCTGCCAACCTCTTTTAACAATATTCTCTCGCTCGCTTTAGCAAGCTTCTGGAAATAACTGATGATTTGATGCATATCTGCGACTTTTCTGTCCGCACCGACCTTAAATCCTAAATCTTCTTCTGGCTTGGGAATCTGCGCCAAAACGATTTGAGTTGCCAAACAGAGTATGAACATTACTCTAAAAAGCTTTGTCCGCATCATTTTTTCTCCTTTCAATTTCTTAAGATAATGAACATTATAATCAAGTCCGGCGCTGATTACACGACCAAATTCTTTTTTAATTTGACCAATTGAATTTGACCTGCTGATATCTGAATGATGAATAGTTTTAGATACGCTTATTCTAAATAGCCAGCCCTGAACTTTGTTTAATGACATTCATTATGACTTTACCCACCTGCCTCGATGTCATCTTGCAGTTGCCAGTCTTTTTATATACCATAGAGAGGGAAAAATTCTTAGAAATTTTGCCTTTTCTCGTAATTCATGACGGAAAGAAAGTTTGCCCTGGATTTTTACGACATCCAGCGCCAGCAATTAAAAAAAAGCCTCTTTCTCCTCTTCATTCTGTTTGTCTTTTATTTCTTTGCCATCGGTCTCGTTAGCGCCGCCTTCATAGTCATCATCACGTTCTTTTCATCCGCTAAGCTGTTTCCCTCCGGAGATTTTTTAACGAAATTCATTCTGATCAATGCAGGCGTCTCTATTTTTATTGCCATTTTTCACTTTTATGATGCCAGGAATTTCGGAGCGAAATTCATCCTCAAAAGACTTCGAGGGCATCCGCCAGACCTCTCTGATCGTTACCACAAAAGGTTCGTTAATACGGTGGAAGAGATCCGGATCGCCAGCGGATTGCCTGAAGTGACTCCTTATATCATTCCCCAGTTTGCCGTGAATTCTTTGGCCCTGATAGGTTCTGATAAAACTCCGATGGTTCTAGTAACCGAAGGTTTGCTCGGGGAGTACACAAGAGATGAACTTCAGACCGTAGCTGCTCACGAACTGGCCCACATTATCCGCGGAGATGCTTTTTATATCACTCTGGTTTGCTCGCTGGCCAACATGTTCGAACGTTTAAGGGAAGCTTTGGAACCAGATGATAGCCCGCCTGGGGGCGCTTACGACCCTGAAGCAAGAGCAGGAGGCCCTCCTCTACTCTATTTTGCAGCCACCTTATCGTCGATAACGATGCACCTCTTGAGTATGCTCATCAGCAGAGAGAGAGAAACCCTGGCCGATGCAGCGGCCGTAGAACTTTCCAGGAATCCCAGAGCCCTTGCTCGGGCGATCTATAAGGCTCATCTGAAAAATTCTTTTGTGGGAGATTTTAATCTGACCTACAGCCCCTTGTTCATCGTGCCTCCTGAATCCGCCGATATTGGGGAAGGCTTTTTCTGCAGGCTTTTCAATTCTCATCCTCCCCTCATGAGAAGAATCCGTCTTCTCGCCGACATGATAAAGACGAAACCAGCCCAAATCATCGAGGAGGTGTGGAGAATCAGAAGAGCGCGAGAAAAAGCAAGAACCACTTTATATTCCCCTGAAGAAGCCAGACAAGAAAGGATGCCCGCAGCCCAAGCAACAGGAGAGCCAGGGCCGCTGGAAGAAAAAATTTGGTCTATCCGTGACCCTAAGGGTAAGTGGCAGGGCCCTTATTCCATGGAAGAGCTTCTTTTTCTTCGAATATTTACGCCTATGATATGGATAAAGAATCTTCAGGAGAGAATTGAAGCGCCGGCCAGAGAATTCCCTCAAGTTCGCACTGCTCTCCGCAATCTGGCCCAGAAAAGACCGATCAATCCAGCTAAGCAAAACCAGTGCCCTCGTTGTCGCCTTCCGCTAGGTGATGATTTTTACGAAGGTGTGGGCATCAAAACTTGTCGTCGTTGCCGGGGAAAGCTGGTCGATGCTGGGGTGATGGAGCGTATTATTACCAGGAAGGAAGTTGCCTT
>Ga0209636_10001404_pt1 | contig 24265 bp, 22 predicted proteins | sample DeeMarSWOR152_54_FD_187464 | JGI IMG/M metagenome (GOLD analysis project Ga0209636, IMG submission 187464) | Marine sediment microbial communities from White Oak River estuary, North Carolina - WOR-1-52-54 (SPAdes) (version 2) | ecosystem: Environmental > Aquatic > Marine > Intertidal zone >...
AAACGAGTCTTTACAATTTCCGAGGGTTTAATTCCAAGACCCGCACTTTCCCTGAGATAACCGGGATCCATGAAGGCAGATATTTGACTTTTGGGATCGGTTCCATAATTATAACCCGGCGCAAATTGAGTCTCTCCCGTTACTGCTACATAAGGGTTGATGAGTACCCCGAGTTTATAGGTGAATACACTCTCCAGTTTAATCTCATCAATTGATTTTCGCATTTCCTGGTCACCGGTCTTGTTGGAGCCATAGGTAAATTTCCCAGTGTTTGACCAGTTGGTTTTTTCTTGATCATTAATGAATTTTAAATTTAAATTCACCTGCCAGGCATAAGAATTTTCGCCACCCTGTTTCCAATTATCAAAGCTGGTCTGGGTTAAATTCAGTCCCCCGACCATTTCCTTCTGCCAGCCATATTTTGGCTCCTCGGCTGGTTTGTCCTGACCAAGAACAAAGGACGCTAAAAACATTGAAAAAATAAATACAAGAGATAATTTTTTGTTCATCTTATGTTCCTCCATATTGTTTTTTATGCTACTAAAAAACCAGGTTTCTATAAGAAACTTGGTTTTTATCATTTTTAAAAATTATTTTAATTGAATTCCACAATGCGCACAACGAACTGCTTTAATCGGGATAACGGATAAGCATTCGGGACATTCTTTCGTTGTTGGCTCAGGTGGTGGCGCTTCTTCTTTCTTTTTCAGTCGATTGATATTTCGAATTAAAAGAAATATGGCAAAGGCAACAATTAGAAAGCTGATTATGGTATTGAAAAAGACACCGTAATTCATGGTCACAGCGCCAGCCTCTTGCGCAGCAGCCAGATTGGCATACGGTCCTGCCGTTGCTCCTTGTTTTAAAACAACAAAGAGGTTAGAAAAGTCGACATTACCGAGCAATAATCCAATTGGTGGCATAATGATATCAGCAACAAGCGATTTAACAATTGTGCCAAATGCTGCCCCAATAATAATACCCACTGCCATATCGACAACGTTACCTCGCATGGCAAACTCTTTGAATTCTTTTAGCATTTCTTCCCTCCATTTGTTTGTTGCTGGATTAGTTCTTTTATGATAACACGATTTGAGAAAAATTCCAAATAACAATCCTCAAATTCCAAATAAAATTCAAATAATAATTATCAATGACCAAAAAAATATATACCTTCGCTTACCATATAATTTGATTGAAAAGTTTAATTTGATTTTTTGTGATTTTTGTAATTCAATATTAATTATTGGAATTTATTTGTTTTTTGGCTTTTGTTATTTGGAATTTGAAAATTATTTGGCTTTATGTTGATAAACATGCAACTCACGTTGCGGAAATGGAATCGAGATCCCTTCCTTATCAAATGCTGTTTTCACATTTTCTTGCATATCAAAAAATATTCCCCAGTAATCCGCAGCATTACACCAGGCGCGTACAGCAAAGTTTACAGAGCTATCAGCCAGTTCGGACAAAACAATTGCTGGTTCTGGCTCTTTTAAAATTCTGGTATCACTATCGACAAGCTGTTTTAGTATATCTTTTGCTTTCTTGATATCATCGGTGTAGCTAATACCAAAAGTCATATCCACGCGACGTTGCGGTTCAGTGGAGAAGTTAATGATGCTGCTATTTGAAAGGGCGCCATTTGGAATGTAGATTGCCTTGTTATCTGGAGTTTTGAGGATAGTATTAAAAATCCGAATGGCATCAACTGTCCCTGCATGCCCCAGGGCATTAATGAAATCTCCAACTTTAAACGGCTTAAAAATTAATATCAACACACCGCCAGCAAAATTTGCTAAACTTCCCTGTAATGCCAGACCGAGTGCCAGGCCAATTGCGCCTAAAATGGCAATAAAAGAAGTCGTCTTTACACCAACCATAGAAATAACACTAATTATCAGTATAATTTTCAATAGAATACTTACAAGGCTGGTTAAAAATTGTTGCAGCGAAATGTCAAACCCACCTTTCTCTAATGCTTTTTTAAGGGCTTTTACCAAAATCTTTATCAGCCACAGACCAATGATGAGTGTTACGATTGCTAATAGAAGTTCGGGTAAATACTCCACTATCATTTCAACCGCTTTGCTGGTATAAGCTTCTAAATTTCCCATAAAATTGTCCTCCTTGTTTGATGGTTATATAAATGAAACTTAAAATTTGTTAAGGGGGTGGGATAAAAGAATATAGATATTTGAATTTTTCTTATTATTTAAAAATAATGGGTTATAAAATCAAGATGGGTAATTTATTTTATCCCATCCCCTAAATAAAAATAATCGCTTAATTAGATGATTCAAAATGAAAAAAGTTTCCTTTCTATAGAAAAATTCCGAAATCCGAAATCTAAAATCGTAAATCGAATATCATCCTCTCTGTTTCAGCCACCTCTCCATCAACGGCACTCGCAACCGCCATTCTCCACCTTCTTCTGCGATCAATAATCTTCTCCGCAGCGAACGATAAATATTTTCGTCATCGGGCGGTGGTTGTGCCGAACGTTTTCGAAAGGCGGATAAATATTCCCATTCGCCTGGCAGCGTCGATTCCCCTCGCATCAATTGATAAAGGACATTATGCCCACTGACAATCGCTTTATCCAGCGCCCAATTAAACAGGTCTTCATCAACCTGTCTTTTGTCCTCATCATTGATTAAGTCCACAATTGTCTCCGCGATCAGTTGCACCAAATGAGGCCAGCCACCTGCTTCATGATGAACTCGTTCGATTCCATTTTCTCCCCAAAACGATGCATCAAACCGTGGTCTTTGGGGTGAATCCTTCTCCCATAATGTGGAATATTTCATTGGCTCAGTAAGCAAAAGGCGTGTCTCTGGAAGGGTGAACAAAGGGACTTCAATGGTTCTCACACTGACCAGGTAGGATGTCCATTGTGCATTGACGAGTTCTGTTATTTCATGACTGCCTGAAAAAGCCCAGGTGATGTTGCGGTGCGTTTGAATGGATTCACGGATCGTCGCCAGCAAATCTAACGGGAAAATTTGATCGCCAATTTTTCGATCGATATATTCATATTCATCTATCGCCAAAAAAACTCGCTTATTTTTATCCTGTAAAATTGCATTACACCTTGCTAAAATACGACTGAGATCTACCAAATCGTGAGTGGAACCCAATTCAAATCTAAAGGATTGGGCAAAGGCAGCAGCCAGATTCTGGGCGATATGCTTCACCAAATATGATATTGAAGTGAACATTTCTGCTTTTTCCATGGATGTAATGAGCGGGACAACGGAACACGGCAAAAATCCATAAAGATTTTTTAGTATTGTCGATTTGCCCATGCGACGACGCCCATAGAGAATAATCCCCGGGCATCCTGTACTCAACATGATCTGTTTTTCCAGTTCACCAACCACATTATAGCGAGGCACAAATGCCTCTTGATTTCGATCCACCGGATCGCCAGCCCGAAATACCTGCGGAGAGGGGTTTTTTGAAAGAACCGCTTGAGCACGTTGCCACTGTTCGTCAGCAATTTTTAACCAATGATCGGCAGCTTTTCGAAATTCACTAGATAATGGTTCATAAAAACCGGCTATTTGATGTTTAAAATTTTCGATCTCTATCCGCAGCGTTCTGGCAAGGGACTCCTTGAGAAAGGGACGACTCATCGTATCAAGACGTGTTTGTAGTTGACAGATTTCGCTTGCCATTCGACGGAGTTTGGGGGTTTGCTTTAAATATCCTTTCTCTCCTTCTGGTAATTGGGCGATGATACTCTCTAATGTTGTTAAATTCTCAACCTTAGCCGTTTGATGTGCTAACAAAATTGTTCTTGCATTTATTGCCGCTTTTCTCTGGCTGGGGTAATGATTGATCAGTCGTTCAATTTCCCGATAACCATTTTCTGGATCAAATTCTGTGTATGCAACTAACAATCGATCTAGCTTAGGAAATGGCAGAGAACATAAATTATCCCAAGCAATTGGGTGGTAGGGATATTTATTACCTTTTATCTTAGGGAAGATGAAGAAAAGATTAATTGGACGATAATATAGTCGAAGAGCAGAACTAAGAGTAAGCATTATAACAATTACTCCAACTAAAACACCTATTATTAATTTCCCGTTTAATGAATATATAAGTGCAAAAGAGAATCCTACAAAAAAACTAAGTTGACTAGCCGAACGAAGAGTAAAAACAACGTCTGTTATTAAAACATTGATTACTGCTCCGAAAACACCAACTATAATTGACACCATTAAAAAAGAAATTATTTCGATATTTACAGCATACGTTATACCTAAAATAAATTCAAGCCCAATTCCACCTGTAATTCCCAAAGCAATACCCCATGCAGAGTAAAAGCGGTTTTCATAAATAGTAAAGATAGCAGTTACAAAAATGAAAAAAGCAAAAAAACCATAAAAAATTCCATAAAAAATATTTCCAATGTGAGCAGAAAATATATCTGAAATATTTATCTCTGCATATTTATTATTAGTATTAAATAGAAACACAATAAAAGCCAAAAATCTTATTAATATACTTATAAAAAATATATAAATTATTGAATGGATGTATAATAGAAAACTGCAAAAAAATTGTTTATTGGGAGGGATAGATTGCAAAGCCTCTCGAAATTTTGTAGGACGCCGATATAAAAGACCCAACCACCATAATGCTGATTTATGATCATGCCAGCTCCATCTGATTTTGTCAAGTGGTTTTGGTGTCATTTTCTTCCTTTGAGTTCAACAGTTTTTAAATCAAGAGGTGAGAGCGGATGATCTTTCGGAAGCAAAGCGGAAAATGGCTTACGAGATTGAATCAATACAATTAGTTTGTGGGTTGTTTGAATCAGATTACGCAAGGCGGCAAAGAGATCAACGCCATAACTCTTCCTGCCAACGACCAGATCAAAGCGTTCGATTGCCAGCCTTGAAAGGTTTCGTTCATTCAGAATTCTATTTAATACGACCAGGTCTTCATCATCAGCCGGCACCTGCGCAGGACTGCAACAGACTTTCAGGATTTCTGCTACCAATCCTCTTCGAGAAGCTGTTGCCCCACTTTCTAAATCAATGATACCCAGATCAGGTAAATAATCCTCTTTTATATGTTGAATCAGCTCGTGATATTTGGGGTGACCTGAAACGACAAGATTAACAGAGTCATTTCGGTTAAGGAAACGAACGATATCATCCCGGGCTTGCAACCAATCAGGCATTGCGCATCCCAAGTCTGCCTTGCATGAACGAAGAAGTCGATCCCATTGTTGGGAATTTTTATCATCCTGGAGATCAACATAAATGGGATTGTGTTGAGTGATTTGAGCGGGAAGACTACAAGCGAGACGTAAAACAGGAATTGTCTTCCCATATTGAAATGTCGGGTCTTTAGCAATCGCTCTATCCATCTCATGAATGCAATAATTGCTGGTTAAATAATCGGGTGATAGCACCAGTAGGCTCAAATCAGCACGGTCTTGCACTGTATTCATCTGTCCAGCCACAGCTTTGCCAGCCTGAAACCGCTCTTTATCAATCAGCACCTCCGCGCCCCCATACCGAAGACAGGGGACTAAACGCTCCCAAACCCAATCGCCTTGTCTATGACAGTAACTGATGAAGACTTTTTTCGCCATATCATCCTTCCTTTTTAAGATCTAACCTGGACAAGCCAGAACCAAAAAGAAATGAATAGAACGCGGATCAAAACGGATTAAAGATTATCAAGAAAAATCCGTTTCAATCCGTTCGATCAGTTAAATCCGCGTTCTATTAAATCATTTTCAATCTAATCCTTTTTAAATTTGCCAAATCCTCTCCAAATTCCGTCGCAAAAATGGATCTGAAGTATCATGATCATAAATATTTAATACCTGTTTGATAAGGTTCTTGCGAATATCTTTTAATGTTTCTTGATGTATTGGATTATCGATAAGATTATGGATTTCCAGAAATCGTAACCATGCCGGTATCAGTTCAATAGTCGCAGCAAGTTTATAGTGCTGGCGATTCACAAAATCAAGCAGTCTGCCTCCAAATACGTTCAAGGTGTTGGAATCAGGGCACAGGATATGCCTGGGTCGTGGCTGTTTTTTAGGTTTTAGCCTACCGCCGCTTAGTGCTTGTTCTAAAGGACTCGGTCGTTCAACCAATTCGCCCTTACCACGCTCTAAGAAGTATGAATATATTTGATCGCTTGCCAATAGACCTTTTGAGAACGGTACATTTTCCTGTTTTCTCAAATAAGATAAAAACTCCAGCGTTAAGTAATAAAGATTTTGTTCACTATGCTTTTTAGATTTTTTGCCGCGTTGTTCTTTGGTAGCTTTTTGCTGTTTGGCTTTTGGATCGAAGTCATCGAGGATCCATTGTCGTTTAATATTGCCGGCAACATAATCTACAAATTTGGCAAATCTTTTAAAATTTATTTCTTCGAGAAAATATCTTGCATTTTTTATTAATACCGGATCATTGGCATTAACCTTTGGGTGAGCGTCTACATATTCAAATACAGTATAGTTTATAGCACGATCCGAAAACTCATCAATACCCCAGGGAACAATATCTGGAGAGTTTTCAACATATTGCCAGGCAGTTTTAAATGCTTCGGCAAGCAGCGCTTGATAGCCGTGATAAGCCAATATATCAACGACATTATTAAAAGTATCTATATTTTTACTTGCTTTTGGCGCCATTTCATTCAAAAAAGAAATCACATCGTCAGATTGATATCCTACCACGGCATCAGTAATCCTCCACTTCAGATAGAAACTGGCGTCTTGTTCATAAACCTCAGGCAATTGTTCCTTAAGTCTGTCCACGAGCTCAGCAAAACAATCACGTTGGCCGGCTTTAATTGCCCCATTGTAAATTCTTGAGAGCATTTCAAAAGCCATATCTCTGTCCATCAATTCTTTCTCTTCCAACGTTTTGAGAAAGATGGCTATTTTCTTCTCGTATCTTGCGCTTTCAAATTCATCCCAGCGTTTCTCTGACGCCTCAAAGTCAATTTCATCATCAGTTGATTTTAACTGCTGCTGAGGGACTGGAGGAGACTCTTCATCTCCAAATAATGAGATTTGTCGCGGGTCAACAAATCTTTCCGGTTCTTCTTCCTCATCCTCATCTTCATCAAAATCGTCATCATCAATAAAATCATTGACCTTCAGGTGTTCAAAATCAGCCCAGGTCTTTTGTTTAAGTTTCGGTGGTGTTGAAATCACCGCTCTTTCCTCTCGTTCCGCAGCCAGGTCTTTTTCCATACAGCATTTTTTGTATTTTTTCCCACTGCCACAGGGGCAGGGGTCGTTTCGTCCAGCTTTCATTTTTCTTTCTCTAATTGTAACTTTTGAAGTCTCAAGTGGAGAATTTTTTTTGATTAATTTCCCCCACAGATTGATTAAGTCCCACAGATGCCCTCTCAAACAAGCTTTTATCAGTGGGATTCTTCAATCTGTGGGGAAGTTCTTTTGATCAATTTCCTCCCACAGATTGAATAAATCCCGCAAGTGTTTTCATTAAAAAAATTCTAAAATCGTAATTCGTAAATCTAAAATCAAAATGGTCTTCTCATGCGACGCTGATCTCTTGGAGAAATTTTGTCGAATATAGTTTGAAAATTTTCACCTAAAATATTTTTAATCTCTCGATCTTCATATCCCTTTTGATTCAAAGCAATGGTCAGATTCAACATCTGATCCAGATTATCAATATCTAAATCCTTTTCGGGACAGGGATAAAGACCGATATGGGTTGCTTCCGTTCTCTGTTTCAATGCCTCAATTCGCTCGACAAGCTGATCAATTTTTTCGGGGCAGAAAGCCAGGGCAAGAAGTCCTCCATTTTCTTCTACTTTTTTTATCAGGCTATCGCTGATAGTATCGACAGCTTTTACCCCGGCAATCACCACCGGATGCCTGGAAACATCAAGAATCTGATAAACCGCATGTTCAGGCAGATTTTGCAGCAGGATCAGCATCTTCTGATCGTTCATCGCTTTGATGGCTTTCTTGCCATCTATGGTCAAACCTTCTTCCTCAGTGATCCAGTTGGCATCGAGGCTATTGATCGCAAAAAATTTGGCGCCAAGTTTGCCAGCAATCCGCAGATTGGCGAGATCGGCGTTTACACTGGAAATCCCCTTCAGACCGACAACTGAATTGGTTTGATCCCGGCGAGACCGGAACATCCGAGCCATGGGACCCATCATTCGAGTAATGTTGGATTCCTCCTCCGAAGCCGCATCGAGTGATTTGACCATTGCTGCCAGTTTCGCTGAAGGATCTTTCAACGAATCCAATGAAACCTCCACGAACTGAATATCGATCCATTCATTCTGGAGAGAGTCCAATAGCGGGATGTCTGGTTCATACTGAATTGGATGGATATTGACAATATTGGCTGACTTATGAATGTAAATCGGTAGCCGGTTTTCCGAAATTAAATCACCCTCATGATTGGTGATTAGCAATGCATTATCATAGACGAAATGGGCGACTTTACCCAGCAGTTCCGCATCGATTTTTTCGGTATCGTCTCCTGGCTGGTGGTAATCGGTATGCGCACGCCAAGGAGTGGTCATCAGAGCAAATGCAGGGACGCCGCGAGTAATGAACGGTGTATGATCGCTTCCACCAGGTCCGCCACGGCTTGGTTCAATGAAATCTAAAATTTCTTCGGAGGTGTTTTCTTTTATAATCGCCCAAATTTTTGGTGCATAATAAATCCCGGGAAAATTTAACTTGTTTCCAATTCCAACCATGTCCATGTTGAAATTCATAACGGTTTTTTCAATTGGGATAATGAGATGCTCAGCATAGTATCTAGAACCGAGCAGTCCTCGCTCTTCGCCTCCCCAGCAGGCAAAAAGAATGGTTCGTTTTGGTTTCACTTTATTTGCCATCATTACCCGTGCGACTTCCATGACGACAGCAGAACCGGTGGCATTATCATCAGCGCCATTGTAGACCTGACCATATTGAACACCAAGATGATCCAGGTGAGCACCTAACACAATCACCTCATCGCCGACTTGAGGATCAACGCCTTTAATCATTCCCAGGACATTTAGTCCCTGTCGTTCCGGATCATATTCGATTTTCACTTCCATTTTGGCTTCCATCTTAGTTGTCGATGACATTGGTTCGATGTTATTATTCAATTTATTGAATTGATCCTGCAAACGCCTTTGGAACATGCGACTGGTTTCATCTTTTTTCTTCAATAGAAACTTAACGACTCGTTCATCCACTCCAAACACCAAAAAGTTTTCTCTGTAATTTCCCGGACAAAGTTGCCAGCGACCGATGCCACGATCTTCTTGACCGAAATTGGCGCAGATTAGCAGCCCAACCGCGCCTTTTTTCATGGCAATAGCAGCTTTGGCGCTATCGGTATGAAATCCTTCCCATTTCTCCTCATCGTCTTCCGGGCAGCCATGCATTACCAGAACGATTTTATTTTTGACGTCCAATCCAGCATACTCATCCAGTCTTTTACCCGGGGCGCTGATTCCATAGCCTGCGAAAACGACTTCCGCTTTAACTTTTCCACCACCGGAATAACGAAGTACATTAAAATCCTGATCTTCAAAATAAAACGTCCTGTTTCCGATGGTCAATTTGGGATAATCAAACTCATCTTTATGAAATTCAAATAGAAATTCTTGAAAATAAGTGCCATTTTCACCAGCAGTTTCCAACCCCCAGCTTTTGAATTTTTCAGCGACCCATTTAGCTGCTTTTTCGTAGCCTGGGGTTCCAGTGTCTCTACCTTCTAAGGCATCACTGGCTAAATAGGCAACGTAAGATTTTGCAGCTTCTCCATCTGGTTTTTCTTGGGATATTAAGGAAGTTGATGGTGTATAGAAGAAAGTAAGAAAAATTAGAATAGAAAGCAGGCAATTTTTTATCTTCACTTTTTCCTCCCGAGACTGATTCGATTTAAGAAAGTAATTAATTTTGAAACAAAATTAATAAGCTTGAAAAAATTTTACAAATGATAATCATTTATAAATAAAAAGTCAAGAATAATTTTTAATTGATTTTATCAAAGATTTTTTATAATATACTCATTAAGGATAAGATTTTCATAAAATGCAGTCATTGCGAGCGAAGCGAAGCAATCTCATAACTGGCTGAAAATCAGGAGATTGCACGCCAAGTCGCATCTTCGACTTCGTCGCTTCGCTTCTCGCAATGACTGGTGAAATACTGAAAATTCAATCCTTAACGAGTATATTAAATTTTAATTTTTAAATATCTATCATAGGAAATTCATAATTTCTCCTGTTTTTAAAATTTACCTGGAGCAATGAAATGCAAAAACTAAAAATGGTCATCCCCAAGGGAAGGATTTATGCCAAGGTGGTGAAACTTTTAAATGACTCAGGATATAGTTTTGAGGTAGATGAAAGAGTTTATATTCCCAGAATTGAAGATCCTGAAATTGAAGCCAAAATCATGAAGCCACAAAATATTCCCAGGTTAGTCGAGTTAGGATCGCATGACATCGGATTTACAGGATATGATTGGATTGTCGAAACGGAAACAGATGTTGATGAAATCATGGACCTGGGATTTGACAGGGTAAATATCGTTGCAGCGGTTTCTGAAAATAATCTGAAAACTGATCTTCATCAGAAAAGACTGGTTGTGGCTTCGGAATACGAAAAAATAGCCACCCAATTTCTTGAGCAAAAAAAGTACAATTATCTACTGCTTAGAACATTCGGCGCGACTGAAGTCTTTCCACCAGATGATGCAGACATGATCATTGATAATGTGTCCACTGGTAGAACGCTCAACGAACATAATCTCCATATCATCGACACGATCATGGAGTCAACTACCAGATTTATTGCCAATAAAAATGCGATGAAAAATTCCTGGAAAAAGGAAAAAATCACTGAAATGAAAATGATTTTTCAGGCGGTACTGGATGCTCGCCAACGGGTGATGCTAGAAATGAATGTTCCTAAAGAAAAATTAGAGGAGATTGTTAAATTCTTGCCCTGCATGCGCTCACCGACCGTATCACCGCTTTACGGCGACCAGGGGTATGCTGTGAAAGTCGCTGTAAAAAAACAGGAAGTTATCAAGCTTATTCCTTTGCTTAAAAAATATGGAGCGACAGATATTTTAGAATATGATTTCAGGAAGGTAGTATTATGAAGACGGCAAGAAAAACTATGGCGAATGCCAAAACTTATAATATATACAATGAGTTAAGACGTGAAAAAATACGACTGGATTTGAATGAAAACGCCTGGGGCTGTTCGCCGAAGGTATTAGAAGCATTAAAAAATTTGTCCATTGAAGATATTTCGCTCTATCCAGCTTATGATTCGTTTTTAAAACAGCTTGCTCAATATTACCAGATTGGCACCAAAAATACGATCATTTCCAATGGTGCAGATGATTCCATTCGCTGTGTGTTCGACTGTTTTGTTGAAGAAGGCGATAATATTCTGCTACCTGTGCCGAATTATGGGATGTTTGATATTTTTTCAAGAATTCGGGGATCAAACACCGTTGAGGTTTTGTACAACGAAGATTTTTCTTTTCCCACTCAAAAGCTGTTGGATCTGGTTTCCGAACAAATCAAATTAATTATCATCGTCAATCCTGCCAATCCGCTGGGGACAGTGATTCCTGAGAGCGAACTGCTGCAAATTCTGGAAACAGCGAAGGATTCATTGGTACTGTTAGATGAGACCTACTTTCATTTTGTGGGAAAATCGTATGTCCAATTGATTGGAAAGTACAATAATTTAATCATTGTGCAGACTTTTTCAAAGGCTTACGGTCTTACAGGATTACGATTGGGGATTCTATTTTCGGATGAAAATAATATCCATAACCTGGCAAAAGTAAATCTCCCATTTGCGGTGAATACGTTGGCTTTGAAAGCGGGGAGTATTGCATTGGATGATCAGGATTTCGTTCAGCAGGTGGTGAAAAATGTTGCGATCGAAACTGAATTTCTTCAAGCGGAACTGGATAAGCTGGGCATTAAAACCCGAGCTTGTAATACAAATTTTTTGTTGATGAAAATTGGGGGGCGGGCGGATGAGGTTTATCAGCAGTTGCAGGATCGAGGTATCCTGCTGAGAAATTTGAGCAAATATCCCCTGCTGAGAGGCTATTTCCGGATCAGCATCGGGAAACGGGAGGATAATTTGAAGTTGCTGGATTCGATTAACCACCTCCTTCATGTAATTTAAAATTATAAACGGCTGGGGACAATATTTTAATCATTACATTAAAGAAACTTGTTGACAATTATTATTAAATTTATTATTATTAATCCTTAATTAACGACTTAAAATCTTAAGATATTAATTCAGGGATTGAGAAAATGGAAGTTACGGAAATCAAAAAAACAATCTCAGCCCGTCCTTTCAAACCATTTGAATTTCATTTAGACAATGGTGAAATTCATCTTGTCACTCATCCCGAAATCATCGTTACCGATACTATTATAGCAGCAGTTGATCAAGATGGAAAAATGATCCTCATTACTCCTGAAACAGTAAGCTCAATTAAGTTCGTTCGCAAATCCGATGAATGGAATTAATTTGAATAAAAAAGCTACGGTAACTTTTGCTCTCGAACGTAACCTACTGAACTCCGAACCAATTAGAATTCATATAAATTTCAGAAAGAAATATAGCAAACAAATGCGTACTATTGAAATCAAAAGAACAACCAAAGAAACCAATATTTCAATCCACCTGAACATCGACGGCAAAGGTAAGTATAATATCCTTACCCCGATTGGATTTCTAACACATACACTGGAATCGTTCACCAAGCATGGGCTTTTTGATATTACGATGACAACGGATGGCGATCTGCATGTGGATCAGCATCATTTGGTGGAAGATATAGGGATTGTGCTTGGACAGGCGTTCAAAAAGGCGTTGGGTGATAAAAAGGGGATCAATCGGGCGGGATATTTTGTCTATCCGATGGATGAAGCGCTGGCTGTTGTGGCGATTGATATTGGAGGGAGACCGTATTTACAATTTGAAGCAGAATTTAAAAGACGATTTTGTGGCGAACTGGATACGGATTTACTGGAAGATTTCTTTCATGGATTCGCCGTGAACCTGGGCGCCAATGTTGTGGTAAGAATGCCCTACGGCAGAAGCGATCATCATAAAATCGAAGCGATTTTTAAAGCGTTTGCTAAAGCCATGAAGATGGCATGTTCAACCGATCCAAGAGCCATCGAGAATATTCCAAGTACCAAAGGGATGATCGAGAATGATAGCGATTATTGATTATGGCGCGGGTAATTTAAAATCTGTTAAAAAAGCGCTTGACTATATAAATGTTGAAAGCAGAATTATTGCTGATAGCAATGGTTTAAATGAAGCCAAAAAAGTTGTATTGCCTGGCGTGGGTGCTTTTGGCGCTGCTATTGAGAAATTGCATGAATCCGGATTTTACGATGCCCTCAAGGACTGGCTTCAATCAAACAAACCATTTCTGGGCATCTGCCTGGGCATGCAGTTGTTATTGGAGAGCAGTTCGGAAACAATTGGCGTAAAGGGATTGGCAGTCTTTGAGGGAGAAAATTTGCGCTTTACAAAAGGAAAAGTGCCTCAGATTGGCTGGAATCAAATTCAAATTAAAGACGAATCCAGATTACTTGATGGCATTCCAGATCGTTCATTCTTCTATTTTCTGCATGGATATTACATTTCACCAGCGAACCATGATTTGGTAACAGCAACAACGGAATACAGGATTAACTATCCGTCAATCATCGAAAACGGGAATATTTACGCCGTCCAGTTTCATCCCGAGAAAAGCGGAGATGTTGGATTAAAATTATTGAGAAATTGGGTGGATTTATGTTAGCAACGCGCATCATCCCCTGCCTGGACGTTGAAGACGGTAGGGTTGTGAAAGGCATAAAATTTAAAAATATTAGAGATGCTGGCGATCCAGTTGAACTGGCAGCGCTTTATGACAAGCAGGGCGCAGATGAATTAACGTTTCTGGATATTGGAGCCTCATATCGAAGCCGAGAGATTATGATTAAAGTGGTGGAACAGGTTTCCAGTCAGGTATTTATTCCCCTAACAGTCGGCGGCGGGATTCGAGAAGTGGCTGATATGCGACGGATCCTTAACGCCGGAGCAGATAAAGTTGCGATATGCACGGCTGCTATTAACAATCCATCATTAATTTCTGAAGGTGCTGAAAAATTCGGTTCCCAATGTATCGTGCTATCAATCGATGCGAAAAGAGATGGAGATTCCTGGAATGCTTACATCAATGGTGGACGAATGAACGCTGGAATCGACGTGCTGGAATGGGCAAAGAAAGGCGAAAAACTTGGAGCTGGCGAAATCCTGTTAAATTCCATTGATATGGACGGCACCAAACTGGGATACGATCTGGAACTGAACCGAACAGTTTCTGAATTGGTCAAAATTCCAGTCATTGCTTCTGGCGGGGCTGGTACGCTTGAGCAGATGTATGATGTAATTGTTAAAGGAAAGGCTGATGCGGTTTTACTGGCATCATTGTTACATTACGGTGAATATAAGATTGCCGACATCAAAAAATATCTAAACGAAAAAGGAGTTTGTGTTCGATGATTATTCCTTCGATTGATTTGATAAATGGAAAGGCTGTTCAGCTTAAACAGGGAAGGGAAAAACTACTCGAACGAGACAATCCCATTGAATTGGCAAAAGCATTTAACAAATATAATGAAATTGCGGTTATCGATTTAGATGCTGCCATGGAGAAAGGTGATAATGAGGATGTTATCAAAAATATGTGTGGTTTTGCTGATTGCAGAGTCGGCGGCGGCATTCGAGATATGGATAAAGCAAGAAAACTGATTTCCTGGGGGGCATCAAAAATAATCATCGGGACAAAAGCGTTTGAGAATGATGTTGTGAATTTCGAGTTTTTGCGAAGCCTGGAATCGACCATTGGAAAGCAGCATTTAATCATTGCTATCGATGCGTTTGAGGGGGAAATAGTCACTCAGGCATGGAAACATAGGACTGGATTAAATCTTTTTGAGGTCATTAAAGAAATTGAACAATATACCTCTGAATTTCTTTTCACCTGCGTTGAAAAAGAAGGCGATCTGCAGGGCACGGATTTGAAAACGATTGAAAATCTCTGCAATATTACCAATAACAGGTTAACTATTGCTGGCGGCGTCACCACGATGGATGAAATAAAAAAACTGGCTGAATTGGGCGTGGATGTTCAATTGGGAATGGCGCTTTATACTGGAAAATTAGAATTAGCTGACGCCTTCATCGAATCGCTGAACTGGAAATCCGAACTTATTCCCACCATCACTACAGATAGCGAGGGACAGGTTTTGATGCTGGCTTATAGCAATAAAGTTTCGTTAAAAAGGACGTTTGAAAATGGCAATATGTGGTACTTTTCCCGCTCTCGAAACAAGCTCTGGATGAAAGGAAAGACTTCGGGCAATGTTCAAGAACTTGTGAAAATCCGAAATGATTGCGATAGTGATGCTTTGCTCGCCACTGTGAAGCAAAACGGTGTTGCCTGTCATCTTGGGTACTATTCCTGCTTTGGCGCCAAAAATTTCAGTTTAAATGAGTTGTTCGGTGTGATAAAAGACCGATTGGAACATCCACAGCCAGGTTCCTACACTGCCACACTCAGCAACAGATTAGTTCGAGAAAAATTTCTTGAAGAAGCTCAGGAAATTGTCGAAGCAAAAACCAGGGACGAAATAATCTGGGAAGCAGCCGACGTGCTATATTTTCTAACTGTTTTTTTAGCGAAAAGTGGAGTGGAAATCTGGGAGGTGCTAAATGAACTCAGGAGACGTAGAAAGAAATGAAGATTGTGAAAAACGAAAACTTAGATGATAGTTTTTTTCAATACCAGGAAATTGAAGAAATCGATTCGGTTCGAAAGATCATTGCAAAGGTGAGAAATCATAAAGATAAGGCTATAAAAGAATATACTTCCAAATTTGATGGTGTTAAGTTAGATCAATTAAGAGTGTCTGAAGCTGAGATCAAAAATGCTTACCAGAAACTGGACAAGGAGTTGATATTATCAATCGAATTTGCTGCCGAAAATATCAGGCACTTTGCCATCAAACAGAAAGAGCAATTGATGGATTTTGAATATGAAATTCGACCGGGAGTTTTCACCGGACAGAAAATCATCCCCATTGAGCGGATTGGAATTTATACTCCCGGTGGGAGTTATCCACTTCCATCGACGGTGCTGATGTGCGCCATTCCTGCCCGAGTTGCTGGCGTTGAAAAGCTCACAATATGCTCTCCACCGACTCATGATGGTTCAATACATCCGGCAATTTTAGTTGCTGCCAATATTTGTCAGATAAATGAGATTTATAAAATCGGTGGGGTTCAGGCAATTGCCGCAATGGCTTACGGAACAGAGACAATTAGACGTGTCGATAAAATTGTCGGTCCAGGAAATAAATATGTATCTGCTGCTAAAAAGCTCGTCTATGGCGCAGTAGGAATCGATTTTATCGCAGGTCCAACTGAATTGTTAATTATAGCTGATGACTCATCGAATCCCGCTTATATAGCTGCAGATCTTATCGGTCAGGCTGAGCATGATATCAATGCGATCCCCATTTTAATAACCGTTTCGCATGATATAGCCAATCAGGTAAATAAAGCGATAGAAAAACAGCTACTGCATTTGAAAACTGCTGAGATTGCTATACAATCTTTGAATAACAATGGCACAATCATTCTTGTCAACACTCTTGCTGAAGCATTTGCTATTGCCAATAACAAGGCACCTGAACATTTAGAATTACAGATCAAAAATGCTGAAGATTATGTGGACCGATTAAAAAATTATGGTTCTCTTTTCATTGGTTCATTTTCTGCAGAGGCATTGGGAGATTATAGCAGCGGATTGAACCACACACTACCCACAAACGCGTGTGCCAGATATACTGGTGGACTCAGCGTGAGAGATTTCTTAAAATTTCAAACCATACTCCGGATTACCGGGCAAGGACTTACCTCGATCGGACCGATGGCAATAAATTTTGGTAGGATAGAAGGACTGGAAGGTCATGCTAGATCCGTTGAAATTCGGATGGCGTCTTGATGGATTAAAAATGAAAACACATAAAACCGCAGTTGTTATTCTTCCTCCAGAGGATCTCTGGTTACCAATTCAAACCATTCGGCAGATACACGACCGTCATTTTCGACGCTGGATGCCACATATTACGATGATCTATCCCTTTCGTCCTTATGAAAAGTTTAACCAATTAGCTGAGCAGTTTTCTTCCATCTGTAAAAATATCCTACCTTTTAAAATAGACCTTGCCGGTTTCAAATATTTCCGCCATCGAAAAGAGAATTACACCCTTTGGGTGGCACCTGAACCCAAAGAACCAATCGTTGATCTCCAAAAAGCGCTTCTAAATCCAGTCCCCGATTGCGATGATGTCACAAAATTTAAAAATGGTTTTACGCCCCATCTCAGTGTAGGACAGATTAAGGGGAATCCAGAAATGTTAAAATTGAAAGATGCATTACAAACAAGCTGGATTTCCTTGTCTTTTGAGCTAAATGAAATCTGTTTTATCTGCCGAAATGAACCGCCTGATGATGTGTTTCGAGTTTCAAATAAAATTAAGTTCAAAAACTTTTGCTGAGCCTAAAATCACCATCTGCCAGTAACTTTTCAAATCTATCCTACTACAATCTCCTTAACAAAAATTTTATGAAACATGAAACCTGGCTTGGTTAATAAAGATTGTTATAATCTATTCAACAATACTTCATTTCAGGATTCTTTGTAGTCTAGTCTTCTCTTGTATCCAGTCTCTTTTTTAAATAAATTAATACAGAAAAAAATTTAATAAACAAATATTATCTACTAATTCTAAAATAAATCATAAGTTATTACAATAAAATAACTTCAAAATCTAACTTTTTATTTGCAAAAGATTGTAATTGTTTCTATAATACATGTTCGGCTATTATAAAAAGATTTTTATCTGTTTGCAATGCCGAAAGATAATAATAATTAGCAATAAATTAATTAATTCAAGCAATCATATTTTTAGTATAAACTTTACTGAAAGATTTGAAAAAATAACAAATTTTTTAGTGTAATTTTTTGAAAGGGATAAATCATGGCAGAAACATTGGCTGGAAGTATTGCTGAAATGTCACTGCTAAAGATATTAAAGTTTCTCAACTCTGAGAAGATGAATGGTTGTCTTATGGTGACAAATAATTACGAAAGAGGTGAAATTCATGTAAAATCAGGTCAAATAATTCACTGTGTTTCTGGCTCCAATATTGGAGAATCTGCACTTTATAATATGCTTGGTTGGATAGAAGGACATTTTAGTTTTGAGAATGATGTCGAGGCGCCTGAAAAATCAATCGAGACTCCTACTGAACAATTGCTGTTAGAAGGGGCGCGGATGACTGAAGATTGGCAGAGCATTAAAAAGGTTATTTCATCTATGGATATTGTTTTTGCGTTATCGGCAAGTAGTTCCACCGGTGCAGTGAATTTACAACCTGATGAATGGCAGATCTTGGCTCAAATCAATGGGAATCGAACCATCGCCGAAATTGTAGAAGTTACAGGTAAAGATGAATTTGAAGTTGCTAAAATATTATTTCAGTTGCACTCGAGTGGGCTTCTGGAAAAAGAAAATAAACCAGCAAAATCTGTTTCGGTAATTATAGATGAAGCGTTTTTCAATAAAATTGAGGAAGAATTGACAAAAGTCATTGGCCCAATGGCAATGCTCATAATTGAAGAAGCGATTGAGGAATTAGGAGAAACTCGTAGCGCTTTTCCAAATGACAAGATTGCTGCTCTGGTAGAAAAGGTCAGCAACGAAATTGATGAAGAGGATAAAAAGCTACAGTTTTCACAGATCATGATTGAATCACTAAAAAAACTCTAATAAAGTAAGGAGATAAAAATATGAAATGGACTATTGGGAAAAAATTGGGAATGGCGTTTACAAGTATCCTGTTATTGATGGTCATTTCTACGGTCGTTTCCAACTATCTGGGTCAGCTTGTTCTTAGCACAAGTGGTCATGTTATCGAAGAACAATATCCGTCTATGGGGGCTTTAGATCAAATGACAATCCTTCTCTATGAAAAACGCATCGGTTATGAGCGTTATTTTTTAACAAGAGAAAAAAAACATCTAGAACACTTAATAAAAATTCAGGATCAATATGATAAAAATCTCTTATCCTATTTAACGCTTCCTTTGAGTGAAAATGAGTGGCAACTCATTAACAAGTTTAGCCCACCTATTAAGCGCTATTTTGAAAAGTTAGATGAAGCTGTTATATTCTTTGATTCAAATTCTCAAAATTTAGCCGGAACGATGAGACTTGTTGCTCGAGCAGATGAGCTATTGGATAAAGAAATAATACCGATAATTCAAGAGTTGCACAAATACAAGCGATTAGAAACAAATACGATAGTTGACAAGCTAAAAACGAGTCTTAATACTTCAACCACGGTAACATTGATAGTAGGGATCTTTGCTATTATTATCGGTACCTTTCTTTCCCTTTTTCTAGGGCAGAGTATGAGCCGTCCAATCGTATCACTAACTGAAGCGGCTGATGCTATTAGCTTGGGTGATTTATCAAAACCAGTTACTGTAAATACCAAAGATGAAATAGGCGATTTAGCAAAATCCATTGATCGAATGAGAATGAGTCTCCAAAAAGCAATGGAGCGATTAAAGCGACGTAAATGACTAAAAACCTTATGTCACAAACTATTGGAGGTGACAATGAAAAATTCAATAAACATTATATTAATTTGTACAACTCTTTTTCTCGTTTTCTGTGACAAAAAGCAGGAACCCATTATTAAAATTGAAGGATTAAGCCGCGATGCAAATTTGTACATTGAGGAGAAAATCAACCAATTGAAAGGGCTTGCCAATGAAAGTATTATAATTCAGGCGATTGAAACGTCTAATGAGAGAAATAAAGATTTAACTATGGCTGAAATCGACAGTCTTGACTGGGAGTGGATTCAAAACAATTCAGAGGATAATTCACTTATCAAAGAGTTGATATCTAATACCTGTGCCGACCATCTAAAAAAATTTCAAGCACAACACCCAGAAATATTAGAAATTTTCGTGATGGATAATCGTGGCTTAATAGTTGGCGAATCGAATATCACTTCAGATTATTTACAAGCCGATGAACCGAAATGGAGCGAAGTATTTGGAAAAGCTATGATATGGTATGGTGGATTAGAATTTGATGAAAGCACCAAAACCTACGGTATTCAAATATCAGTTCCTGTACAAAACATCGGTGCTGTTTGTGCTACTATAAATTTGAAAAATATTAAGGGAGTGGGATAATATAACCTGGACATCTCAAATTTTATCAATATTGATAAATAACGACTTATGAGGTTTAAAAGGTAATTTGTTTTATCCCACACCCTAACGAACAATAGAGCACCATTCAAAGTAATTTTAAAGGCTGAGAATAAATAAAATGTAATACCTAAATAATCACTTTATTCACGAAAACAAAAAAATAAGGAGAACAAAATGAAAAGGATTCTCTTTTTCCTGTTAATTTGGTTAAGTTCTATTTTGATGGCAACATCAAATGTGAATGCCGATGCACCTGAAGTAGGCTCAACCATGCGAATTCAATATAATAACTTAAGAGGTGACTCCTACCAATACCATGTGAGTTCCTTCGATATCCGAAGTATCCGACCTTATTGGAAGGGCTCGTTAATCGATGGTAAATTAAAATACAAACTTTTACTCGGCTTTGAGAAGAATTCAAGCGATATAGCGGTGTTGGATGCTTGTGGAGATTACAAAATATCTGATATGCTGATTATTCGATTCGGACAATTCAAAGTTCCGTTCGACCGCCAATTCTTGACGCCCCTTGGTGCAATGCAATTTATTGAAAGAGGTGTAGGCGGATTGAAGCCATTCAAGCGTGACCGTGGAGTTACTATTCGGGGTAATATAACTAAAGTTTTTTTAACTTATGACTTCGGCATTTTTAATGGGACAGGAATAACCAAAAACTTTAACGCCAAAAATATTTCAGGAGAAAATAAGCAAAAGCATATTTTTGCAGGGCGAGTTACTATCAATCCCCAGGGCGAGTATGGCTATAAATTAGCATTACCTGACGAAGCTGATGAATTTAGAACTACCGCTGGTTTTGGCTTCGCAACCGGCCAGCAGAATAATGATACAACTGATGCGGTTACCTACTGTTTTGATGTCGCCGTCAGAAATAAAGGCTTTACCGCCATGTTTGAATATCAGAACAAACATATTGAATTTCCTATCAAAAAAACTACCACAACTGGTATAACCGTACAGGCAGGCTATTTTATTCTCCCTAAATTAGAACCAGTAGGGCGGTATTCAAACCAAAAAATTAAAAATGGTACCACAACAAATGAAATGACATTTGGATTTAATTACTATTTTGCTAAAAATAATGCCAAGTTACAGCTCAATTATACGTTGCTTGAAAACGATTACACTTCTGATGAAAACAAACGCGATAATAAAATGCAATTGTTGTACCAGTTGGTCTTTTAAGGTAGTCAATTGCAGATAAAATTACTAGCGAAACTTCGCTTCCAGGCTTTTTTAGATGAGTATAGCAGGTGTGAATAACCAAAAACGTTTTTGTGGAGCGTAGAGCGTATTTTCCCGCTAAATGATCCATGAACGTGCTACGCTCTGTGCATTACGATTGCATTTATCTCTAATTAAAATTTCAAAGCAAGAGAGTTTTCTGAATGGTAATAAAAGAGCTTCTTGGAGAAATTCATTTAAAAATCGTGTATTTTGGTCCAGGATTAAGCGGAAAAACAACAAATTTAGAAAAAATTCATCGAGGAATAGGTCCAGCGCACTGCAGCGGTCTAACGACTATTAAAACACGAGAAGATCGCACGCTGTTTTTTGATTTTATACAAATTAAAATAGGTAAAATATATGGATTAACACCAAAATTTAACATTTACACAGTTCCAGGCCAATCTTATTATAAAGCAACTCGAAAATTAGTTTTGGTAGGCGCTGACGGTATAGTTTTTGTGGCGGATTCACAAGCCAATAGGATGCAAGACAATATTGATTCTTTTAATGATCTAAAACGATATATCAAGGAGATGGGGAAATCGTTTGAAACGCTATCAGTAATATTACAAAGCAATAAGCAGGATCTTGAATCTGCATTAAAGCCGGAAATTGTACAAAAAAAACTTTCCGCCAATGGTTTGCCAAACTTTCCGGCAATTGCGATCCAGGGAAAAGGTGTGTTTGAAACACTGCGAGAAATTGTAGTACGAATAGGGAAAAAGTTGGAGACTTAGGAATGAACACAATAAAGGTATGACGGAGGAAATGTGGCGCAAACAGACAATGTGGCTCAGGCTGAATTAACAGGTAATCTTCAATTCATGAGCCTGGGTACACTCCTTTCAATAAATTGCAATGAAAATCGTACCATACGATTAGAAATAGAAAATAAAACAGTGCATGCAGAGATCTATATTCAAAATGGAAATATTGTACATGCTAATATTGATTCTGAAATCGGTGAACAAGCCTTTTATAAAATACTAACTTTGAAGGAAGGCACATTTAGCATTTTCCCAAATGAAATGGCGCCTCAGGTTAGTATAGAAAAGAATTGGTCTACTTTACTCCTGGAAGGTATGCATCGAATAGATGAAAATTCCATCGATGAAGATCAACAAATTGATTGGTCAAATATTGGATTTCCTGATTCTGATGTCGAACAAGTGGGAAAAATGTTAGATGAACGGATGGAACGGATGGTTAAGGCGCTACGGCGTTTAGAAGGGGTATTGGGTGTAACAGTAATCTCTAAAAACTCAAAAGTGTTAGAAAATGACGCTGAGTATAATATAGAAGAATATATCAACCTGGCAAATAATATCCTGCTAACAGCCCAAAAGTTAGGAAACTTGATTGGTGTCAATTATTTTAAACATGCCTTGATAAGCAATTCTCAACATACGATCGTTATAAATCGTGGGAACGATTCAATTATCCTTTTAACTAGAAAAAATGTAACAACAGATTTACTCTTGGATGAAATCTATACTATTATGAAACGATATCGTTAAGGAGGTGCGATAAAATAAGCTATCCATTTCTATTCTGTAAATTATTATTTTTAAATTGTCAATTAATTTCGATCGTCCGGGTTATTGTATCTCACCCCCCAAAAATTTGGAGGTCACCATTATGATATTGCCTAAAGGGGAAGTAATTTATGAAAACTTAAATACTTCTTTTACTAATTTTGGAGAATTACTTTCAAATTTAAAAGTAAATCAAATTACCGGTTATGTTCTCGTTTCATTCTGGGAATATGAAGGAGTATTTTATCTGGATTCTGGCAACATTGTCAGTGCAATAGAAGAATATAAAAATTCAAGGAAAATTGGTCAGGATGCTATTACTGGTTTAATCAGTAAAGCCAAACAGAAGGATGGCATGATTTCGGTTTATAAGCTTTCGCCAGATCTAGTTACCATACTTGCCGGCGCGGTTAAAAGTGAAATTGTTTATAAAGAACTTACCAGCGATTTTACTAATCTTGAAAAATTAATTGAGAAATTAAAATTTGAACAACATACTGGTTATATCGAGATTATGACCAATGATGAAAAGAGTACTGCAATTATTTTCATACAGGCTGGTGAACCTATTGAGAGTATTCTATCAACTAAAGACAAAGTAACATCTAACTCTGGGATTCATTCACAAATTTATGAACTCGTTAAATTGAACGGCGCGGTTTTTAACGTTTATAAAGCAGGGCTTACAATCAATAGCAGTGATATTTCTTACAGTTTTGATATTTCACAGTTGTTAGATTTTTGGGGCGTTGTAATTGCTACGATTGAAAACAAATTTGAACCTGAAAAGTTCGATCATTTATTTAGGACAGCCCTAATTGATAAAGCAGATGACTACCCTTTTTTAGATCCTTTTGCTGATGAATTTAAGTATACTAACGGAAAAATTACTTTCGAGGGCAGTATATCAACTAACTTTAGTAAAGGCATAGCCGAAGTCTTGAATGATCTCATCCATCAAATTTCAGATACTACTATTCATAATGAAATCGAAACGATAAAAAAATCACATTCAGAAACAATCGAAAAATTTGCACTTGAAGACATCCTAAATAACATCATAAAATAATATACCTTGAAGTTTGTATGG
>Ga0209636_10001405_pt1 | contig 24264 bp, 26 predicted proteins | sample DeeMarSWOR152_54_FD_187464 | JGI IMG/M metagenome (GOLD analysis project Ga0209636, IMG submission 187464) | Marine sediment microbial communities from White Oak River estuary, North Carolina - WOR-1-52-54 (SPAdes) (version 2) | ecosystem: Environmental > Aquatic > Marine > Intertidal zone >...
AAGTGGAGGGGGGTTTGAGGGAGAAGGCGGTTGGTTATTATCTTAGGGAGATGCAGGGTAGGCCTAAATATTATTTTAAGGATGGGGGGGTTATAGAGGTTGTTCGTCCGATGCATAATTCTGTTTTTTGCGCTAAATGTCCTAGGATTCGTTTAACTTGGGATGGCAAACTTAAACCCTGTCTTATGACAAACGATGTTATTGATGTATCAACTGCTTTAAAAAATGGGGCGAGTAAATCTGAGCTAAAAAAGCTTTTAGAGGTCTGTATTGCGGCTAGGAAGCCGTTTTTCTCTCTCACCGTGGTCTAATTTTTAAAAATAGTCGTGTATATTATTAGATATTGAGAGTTTATTGTTTTAATGGTGGTGGCGTTTTTTGACTGATCCTGATTTGGAGGAAAAAATAAGGAAGATTTGTGAGAAAACTGGGAAGTCTAAGGATGAGGTTTGGGAGTTGATTTTGGAGAAAAGGAAGGAACTTAATGAGTTAGTTTCTGAGGATGGTGCTGCCCATATTGTCGCTCAAGAGTTGGGTGTAGATATACTGGGAAGTGTTTCTGAAAGTTTAAAAATGGGAGATTTGGTGCCTGGTTTAAGTAATATAACTGTTGAAGCACGTATTATGAAAATTTATGCGCCTGTATATTTTGCGAGGTCTGATGGGGGATTGGGGGTTGTTGCTAATATTTTATTGGCGGATAATTCTGGGAAAGCAGTTTTGGTTTTGTGGAATGAGCAGGTTAGGAGGATAGAAGGTTTTGAGAGAGGGGATATAGTGAGGGTAGTTTCGGGGGTGACTAGGGAGGGCAGAGAGGGGGTTTTGGAGATACATTTGGGTAGTTCGGGGAGTATTGAGCATAATCCTGAAGATGTCGATGTGTCTAAGTTTCCTGAGCCGGGTAGGGGTTATAGGGTTGTGGATTTAGATCCTGGTATGCGGGATATTGATACTGTGGGCAAGGTTACTGAAATAGGCAAGGTTGCAAGTTATACTAAGAAGGACGGTTCTATGGGGCGAGTTGCTTCGATTAGGATAGGGGATGAGACGGGGATTGTTAGGGTAACTTTTTGGGATGAGCGTGTTGATGAAATTTTCGATTTTAAGGAAGGAGATACTGTTTTAATCGAGGGGGGTTATACGCGTAGTGGTTTAGGAGATTCTACTGAGATTCATGTGGGTAAGAGGACTAGGGTTAGCAAAACGGATAAAATAGTTTTGGGGAGAATAGTTGAAGCGCCTGAAACTTTTATGGGGGTTGGTCGGGTAAAGGTTTGTGATTTGAAAGAGGGGATGAATGGGGTGGAATTGAAATTTAAAGTGTTAAAAAGAGGAGATGAAAGAGTTTTTCATAGGAAAGATGGAAGTTCAGGTCAAGTTCTTAGTACGCTTGTTGGTGATGATACAGGGATTATTAAGGCGACTGTTTGGGGGGATAAGATAGGGGAATTTAATGTTGGAGAGGGGGATGTTGTTGTTTTGAAAGGTGCTTATGTGAGGGAGGGGTTTATGGGTTTGGAGGTTCGTGTGGGGGGTCGGTGTGAGATAGAGGTTGTTTCTGAGGATTTGGATGTAGAGCCGTTGAGAATGGTTAAGATAGGAGAGATTGGAACTACAGCAGAGGATGTGAATCTTATCGGTAGGGTGGTGGAAATTTTCGATGTAAGGGAGTTTGTTAGGGCAGATGGTTCGGAGGGAAAGGTTTTCAGTTTAAAAATTGGCGATGAGACAGGGGTTGCTAGATTAGTGGCTTGGGGGGACTGGGTGGATAAGTTATTGGATATGAAAGAAGGCGACATATTGGAGGTAAGCCACGGGTATATGAAAGCAGGGGCCATGATGGTTGAGGTTCATTTGGGAGATTTTAGCGAAATTAAACGGTTAAGTGAGGGAGAAGGAGGCGAGATACCTGGGCTTGAAGAGCTTATTAGTGAAAAAGAGGAGAGTAGGGAGATGGAGAGGGGTTCTATAGCGGAATTGTCTGAGGGGGTTCTCGGCGAAATAAGAGGCACCTTAATTAGAGTTTTTGATAGGAGTCCTGTATATCTAGCGTGTGATCAGTGTTTTAAAAAAGTTGAAGAGGAAGAGCAAGGAGGATTTGTTTGCAGAGAACATGGAAAAGTTCTTGATCCAAATCCAAGAATGCTATTTGCAGTAGTTTTAGATGATGGAAAAGGTAGAATACGGGCTATTTTTACGGGAGATGTTGGTGAGAAGCTTTTAGGGATAACCGCAAAAGAAGCAAATGAAAGTATTAAAAGGTCACAGTCATATGAAAACTTTTTGGATATTATGCAGTCTTTTCTCGGAAAAGAGTTCATACTTAGAGGACGCGTAAAAAAGAACAAACAAACGGAAGAGTTAGAATTTTTCATTATAGAGTATGAGGAAGCAAATGCCAAAGATGAAATAAACCGGTTTTTAGAAAAATTGGATCGCCCTTAAAAACTTAAGTAAAAGTAAAAGGTTTTAAAGCCAAAATTTTTATTTGATTTTTTATTTTTAATATTTTTAGGGGGCATGAATGATGATTCTGACCCCTCTGAATTCTATTGATGAAGGGGATCTTGAGTTCCGACTTGCCCCCTCCCAAAAGCACAAATTTAATAAAATAATTCTTTTATTTATACTTTATTTATTTTATTTTTCTTGGAGGCTAGGGTTATGGAAAAGGAGTTAACAAAAAAACGGGTTTATCTTTTTGAGGAAGGTGATGGTACCAATAAGAAATTGTTAGGAGGTAAGGGGGCTGGTTTAGCTACTATGACTCAGTTGGCTTTGCCTGTACCTCCTGGTTTTACCATAACTACTGAGGTTTGTAAAGAATATAATAATAAAGCGCTTCCTGAAGGGTTGATGAATGAAGTTAGGAGTGCTATGAATAAGGTTGAAGAAAAGCTTGGTAGACTTTTTGGAGATGCGGAGAATCCTTTATTGGTTTCTGTGAGGAGTGGTGCTGCTATTTCTATGCCTGGAATGATGGATACTATATTGAATTTGGGTCTTAATGATGAAACTGTTATGGGTTTGTTTAAGCAGACTAAGGATGAAAGATTTACTTACGATGTTTATCGTCGTTTTGTTATGATGTTTGGAGATGTGGCTTTAAGCATTAAGAGAGAGAAGTTTGATGAGATTTTTGAAAAGTATAAAGACGAAGTTGGGGTTAAGTATGATCATGAAATGCCTGTAGCTGTTTTGAAAAAGGTTGTTAAGGAGTTTAAAGAGCTGTGTGAGAGGGAGACGGGGCGACCGTTTCCTGAGGATCCTTGGGAACAGTTGGAAACCGCGATTAAGACTGTTTTTGAAAGTTGGGATAATCCTAGAGCTATAGCTTATCGGAATTATCATAAGATCAGCCATGATTTAGGAACTGCTGTAAACGTTCAAGCCATGGTTTTTGGTAATATGGGTAACGATAGTGCTAGCGGCGTAGTTTTTACACGTAATCCAGCTTCTGGCGAGGATGAATTTTTTGGAGAATATTTGCCTAAAGCACAAGGAGAAGACGTAGTGGCAGGTGTCAGAACTCCGAAACCAGTAAGTGCATTATCAAGTGATATGCCCAGAGTTTATGAACAACTAGTTAATGCAAGTAAGATTTTAGAAAAGCACTATAAAGACGTTCAAGATATAGAGTTTACAGTTGAGCGAAGCGAGTTTTACATATTACAGACAAGGAGTGGTAAGCGTACTGGAAAAGCAGCTATAAAAATTGCACACGATCTCCATCAGGAGCGAATAATAACTAAAGAAGAAGCAATTATGCGAGTAACTCCTGAGGATATTGAAAACTGTATTTTTCCTGCGATACCGTGGGAAGATGAGGAAAAGGCTCGGTATATGGATGGTGATCAAACGTTAACGGCTACTTATTTGGGTAAAGGGTTGCCTGCAGGGCCTGGTGCTGCGGTGGGCATGGTTGCTTTTGACGCGGATACTGCTGAAAGGATGTCGAAGGAAAAAGGGTTACCTACTATTTTGGTAGCTCCTGAAACGTCTCCAGATGATTTCCATGGTATGGCAGCTTCGAAAGGAATTTTGACTATGAGAGGAGGAATGACTTCTCATGCTGCATTGGTTGCACGTCAAATAGGGAAGAGATGTATCGTGGGAGCTGAAGCGTCTGGTATGAAGTTAACAAAAAAAGGGGGACAAAAAGTTCTTGTTTCTGAGAACGGTATAGAGGTTTTTGAGCGGGACTGGATAACTTTAGACGGTTTTACTGGTAAAGTATACGTGGGAGAGCTGCCTATTTTTGTTCCTGAAGAACTTCCGAAAGAGTTAGTAGTGCTTTTGGAGTGGTGTGACGAGGTAGCCGAGATTGGAGTTAAGGCGAATGCAGATATTCCAGAGCAGATAAGGAATGCCATGAATTACGGGGCTACTGGTGTGGGATTATGTAGGACTGAGCATATGTTTTTTGGGCCAGATAGGTTGCCGATAGTTCAAAGAATGATCTTGGCTGAAAATGAGGAGGAACGGGTTAAGGCGGTAATGGAGCTTTTGCCCTTTCAAAGGGAAGATTTTAAGGGGAATTTTGAGGAGACGGGGGATAAGCCTTTGATTGTTAGGCTGATTGATCCGCCGCTTCATGAGTTTTTGCCAAGTGAGATTGATTTGGTTACTGAGATCTATGAAGCGAAACTTGAAGGTAAAACGGATGAAGAATTGAGAGATAAGTTGGTTATGCTTGAAAAGGTTCGGGCTCTTAAAGAGTTTAATCCGATGCTTGGATTTCGGGGAGTAAGGCTTTGTTTGTTTTATCCTGAGATCATAGAGATGCAGGCGAGGGCGATTTTTGAGGCGGTTATAGAGCATGTAAAAGCGGGTAAAAAGGTTTTTCCTGAAGTTATGGTACCTTTGGTAGGCATGGTCAAAGAATTTGCGATGGCAAAAGAGATCGTTGATAGGATCGCTAAGGAGGTTATGGAGGAGCAAGGTGTGGAGTTTGAATATCTCGTAGGTACTATGATTGAGGTTCCAAGGGCTGCACTTACTGCTGGTGAAATAGTGGAAGCTGGGGCAAAATTCTTCTCTTTTGGAACGAATGATTTACACCAAATGACCATGGGATTTAGTAGGGACGATGTTGGGAAATTTTTGCCTTTCTATATTAAAAAGGGGATTCTCAAAGCAGATCCTTTTGTCACGATAGAGAAGGATGGTGTAGGTCGACTAATGAAGATGTGTGTTGATGAAGGAAGGGCTGCCGATCCGAAGCTTGAGGTAGGAATTTGCGGTGAACAAGGAGGCGATCCTGAAAGTATAGAGCTCTGTTACCAAGTTGGACTAGATTATGTTAGCTGTTCACCGTTCAGGGTTCCTGTTGCAAGATTGGCAGCAGCTCATGCAACACTAAAAAAGAAGAAAAACTAAAAAACTCTTTTATATTTTCTTTTATTAAAGAAAAAACGCTAGATGATTAGATTTGAACGATCTACAAGTTAGGCTTAAGATAAAGGCTGCCAAAGCGGTCATAAAATATGTAAAAGATGGTATGGTTTTGGGGGTAGGAAGTGGCACGACGATAACCTATTTTATAGAAGAGTTAGGGAAGTTGGTAAGTAAAGATAATTTGGAGATTCTAGCGGTTCCATCTTCATATGATACTAAGTTTAAACTCGTAGAAAAAGGGGTAAAAATAACTACGTTGAAGGAACATCCAAATTTGGATTTGGCAGTGGATGGAGCAGATGAGATAGATCCGGATCTGAACCTTATAAAAGGAGGAGGAGGTTGCTTATTTTTAGAAAAAATAGTTGCAGACGCTGCAAAAGAGTTTATAGTTATTGCAGATGAAAGTAAGTTAGTAGGACGATTAGGAGAGAAAAATCCAATACCTGTTGAAGTACATCCTTTTGCCTTGGGCCATGTAGTTAAGAGAATAGAAAGTATTGACGGGAAACCAGTGTTAAGGGTTGCAAATACGGGAAAAGTTGGCCCTGTAATAACAGATAATGGTAACTTTATAGTGGATGTGAAGTTTCATAAGATAAAGGATCCGAAAAGCTTGGAGAAAGAATTAAACATGATACCCGGCGTTATTGAAAATGGACTTTTCATCGGGATGGCAAGCCGCGCGCTAATTACAACGCCTCAAAAAGTACTTATAAAAACTCAAAAATAGAGTCCTATGGTTTAAATTCCATAAATAACTACTTTTTTTAGATTTTTTTATTCTCATTCTGTTTCCATAAAGCCTTTTAATCGTTTTAGCGCTTTTAGCATTTCTGATCTTAATTCTGCTATGCTTGTTGATTTTGCAAACATTTTTTCGCTTTTCTCTGCTTCAGTCACTATTTCTTCTTCTTTAAGCTCGGGAGGGGGGGATATAGGCGAGGGTTCTTCTATTTCTGGTTTTTCTTCTTCGATTATTTCTTCTTCAACTTCGGCACGTTCAACAACTTCTTCTGCTGATGGGATCTCTTCTTCTTGAGGAGGGGAGGGAGTTGTTTCTGGTGTTAATTCTTCTTCAATAGTTGAAAGTTCTTCTATTCCTTCAATCAATGTTTCTGGTTCACTTATTTCTGTTATTTCACCTTCTTCACCGGGAGCGATTGTTTTTAATGGTTCCATGAAACCTAGGCGCACTTTATCAAATTCCTCTTCTAATTTGCGAATTTCTGCCGCTCCTAAACGTTTCTGGAGCTCCTCTTCCAGTTCTTGAATTCTTTTGGTATATATATTTTTCATTTCTTCGTATACATCACTACTTATTTCACCATTTTTATATACCTGCTCTACCGCGATTATACCTGTGTTTATCGCATGTTTTTCTACGTTTAAAACAGAGATAATTTCTTTTGATTCTGCTTTTAATGAGGATATGGTTTTGAGAGGAGGACCTACTTTTTCAACTTTTTCAGGAAGTTCTCTTCCGGTGTAGCTGGGTATCAGTAAAAACCGTGTTACGGCGACAAAAATGACGATTGCGATTAGAAGGGTCCATAAAAATAGTTTAATTAATAAAAATTCGGTATCTTCACCTCCGGTAGGAGGCAAATAGTCCTTTACAATGCTTTCAAAGAATACCATTTTACTCTCCTACTTTAACGATTTTTAGATGTTATAGTTTGTAGGGATGAAAAATTCTTCATTAACCTTTGGTTCATTTTATTATTAAAACCTTATCGGTTTAATTTATGTGGAGAACGATAAAAATGCTCTCATTTGAATGATTTTAAGCCGGGGAGATTGGGGTTTTAAGTTAGGTGGTGTACTTCTTTGTAGATTAGGGGAGATTAAATATCTTTCCCTAATATATCTTAGTAGATTTGCATTAGAAGTCGGTTTTAGAATTTATTTCTATGGTATTCGGTTGGGAATTAGAAGATTCAGACATTTGAGAGGCGTATATTTTGTCTGCTGTCGCAGTTAAAAAATTATCAGGTAAAAAGAGACAGGAACAGATGAATCAGGGCCGTTTTTTTGTTAAAATCGCTTTATTGGGTGATGGGGGAGTAGGTAAAAGTACGTTGTTGAAAGCTTTTACTGATCAAACGTTGAATAGTGGATATGAGATGACCTTAGGTATTGATTTTGCGATTAAAAAGATTAAAGTTGACTCACAAAAGATAATTTTGTCTTTGTGGGATTTTGGAGGTCAAAAACAGTTTTGGTCTATTGCTGAAACATTTCTTACTGGTACTATGGGCATAGCTTATGTGTATGATGTGGCCAATCCTTTGTCCCTTTTTGAGCTAAATAAATGGATTGAAAAAGCAAGAGAGTTCTTTATTTTGAAAGGGCAAAAAAGCCCTTACGAGTTGCTTGTCGGAACAAAAATTGATTTTGAGAATAAGGTCGATGAAGAAACTTTGAGGGATTTTATGGATCAGTTTTCTTTGAAGGAGCATATGCTTTGTTCTTCGGTTTTGGGATATAATGTGGAAGAGCCTTTTATGAGGTTGCTTGATTTGATCATTAAAGGGAGGAAAGATGGTTGTTAAGGGAATCGAGGGTAGGTTTTATTAGAGCATGGGTTCGTTGTGATATTTGTGTGCAAACTTTAGAGGTGCAAATTCCTCCTGTTGTGTTAGAAAAAGCCCAGGAAAGAGGGTTAGCAGAATTTATTTATGAGCATGCTCCTGATCATTCGTTGTTTCTTTTAGTGGATAAAAATGGCGCGGTCAGGGATTCTAGGACTGCACTAAAAACTGTTTCAGAAGAGAGAGAAGAATTTACGTCTCTAAAACGTCCAGTGATGGGTATTGATAAAAAATGTGAAAAAAGAGAAGTTATAGAGCTTTTTTTGAATCTTAAAGGTCAAAAACCCTCTGGGGCGGGGTGTATCTTGTTTATTCAGGGGGGAAAGATAGCGAGTCAGTTATGTGAAACTTTGCCATCTACTGCTTTACTAAATGAGATTGTCGAAAATATCCCGGGTAAAAATGATGTGACTAGGTTTTCTAAATTATCAAATGAAATCATGTTAACGAGAGATTTGTTTGTTTTGAATGTTGGGAAGGTTTCTGTTGTAATAGTGCTTGAAAATAGTAAAAAAGAAGCTGATGAGGATTATGTTAAGTTAAAGGAGGGGGTAGAGTCGCTTATGACGTTGGTTGAGGGAGCCTTGCCTGATGTTTTTGCTATGGGGGTTTTGATCTTTTTTTATCCTCAAAGCGTTATAGGGAGAGTTGTTGACGTTAGGAAAATTTTGAGGAATTCAAAAGCGCTTATAGAGGAATTTGGAGAAAGATTGGCTTTATCTTATTTAAACCTACCAAAAACAGTTCTAAAGTTCTATTTTGATTTAAAAAGGTGGCATTCTTTGAGTGATATTTGCAGATATTTTTTGAAACTTTACTCTCAGGGCGCTATTAAATTAGAATATGGAAGGGGTTGAATTGGTATTTCGTGATAAGGTATTAGTTAAAATTATTAAGGCTGTATTTCCTTCATTGGCGGGAATTATTGGTGAAAAAGGTAATTCAGCTGAAGATTTTCTTAGAAGGTCTTTAACTGAGATTTTTCTGGAAGAAGAAGAGGTAGGCTACACGGCTCTAAAAGCGATAGGAAGACAGGCAGGTCACATATATTTTAATTTAGCTGGTAAAAAAATGGGTTTTGGTGAAAAAGAGTTTGATGAAAAGTTTATCCTTAAAATAATGCTTGAAGGGGCAATTCCTTTTTGTACGATGAATAGATCCTTTGGAGAGCTTATTAGATTTAACGAAAAAGAAAATGGAGGTGTTGCCGTGGTAAAAATAGAAAATTGTATATGGTGTTTAGATTGTAAGGGAGAGATTAGGGTTAGCGATCGACCTATTTGCGCAATTCCTGAAGGAATTTTTGGGGGGGTTTTTGAGAAGCATATTTCTAGCGAAGCAGATATTTCTGTAAAAGAGATTAGTTGTAGGGCAAATAAACAGGAGACATGCGTCTTTAAGATAGATTGGAATTATCTTTGATATGGAGATTGGAGGAATAAAAATGATTGATAGTTTTGAAGAAAAAATTAGGGGTTTAGATTACGGCTTAATTATTACAATTTCTTTTCTTTTAACCTTGGCTATTATTGTTTCTATACAATTGTTACATAACCCTATGTTTTCTTATAAGACTCCTTTTAAAAATGCGGTGGCACCGCAAATTATTGCCTTATTTGAGCACATACCGTTAATAATCGAGGATTCTCCAAGAAAAAAAATAAAAAATTCTGGTTTTAATGCGGGAAAAGCATGGGTAAGACATAACTTTTCTATTAAAAAACATCGATATTTTTTCATTCTTTTGGCATATCTTTGGATGATGTTAGTAACGCTTATGTTTTGGGAGCCAAAGTTTTACTTAGTAGGATTAATTCCAGCAACTTTAGTAACGGCTTTTGTTGCAAGGGAAATGATGCCAATAAATTATCGGATAAAGGATGAAAAAGATCTGATAAAATTTGCTTTTCCTTACGGATTACTACACAACAGAATAAAGATTAAACGGGTCCCTGCTGGTTATATTGTTTTGGTTCCTAGTGGTCATTACTATTCGAAGATAGCATATGCATGCAACGCAGTAAACGGCTTTGCTGAAGGAGTTTTTGAGAGCTTTGGTTGCAAATTTATCGTTGAAGAAATTGAGTGTGTTTCTGAAGGATTTTCAGGATGTAAATTCCGAATTTTGAAAAATTGGAATTATGAGTAATAAAAATCGTAAATTCTTGTTTATTTTTAGGTGGATTATGTTATGGATGGAACTACAGTAAATTTTCTTTTGGATTTTATTATCTATGGAGGATGGATCTTAACATTATTAGTAATCTTGTTTTTAGGCGGTGTATCTATTAAAATTAAAAATTTTTTGTTTAATGTTTTCGTTTATGGAACTATGTTAGGGTTTTTTCTAGAGTGTTTAGCGGGGCTTTATATAAAGGCGTTTTATTATCCAAAGCCTCATATTCCTGAAGATTATTACTTTTCTTCGCCTTTGTGCATTGCTTTTGGTTGGGGATTCCTTTTTGCATTATTTGCGATGGTAGCTTATAAAATTGTAAGAGACTTAGATGAGGGTTATTTAAAAGTTGGAGTTTTAGGCGCGTTTATGTCAGGGATATATAGTGTGTTTTTTGAGTTTGTTTGCGTTAGGTCGGAAATATGGATTTATACGGGATTTTCAGGCATACCGGGACTATTGGGCGACTCGATTACACTTACAAAAACGCCAGCAATTGTATACATTCTTTGGACAGCGGCATTTTTTGTTACCTTTATGATGGCTGTAAAAAACCCCTTTCCTTTTGAACCATTTTTCTACAAAGGAGTTTTAGACAGTTAGAAATAGTTAATATAAATCAAAAATAGGAGTAAAGCCCCGGATGGGATTCGAACCCACGACCTACTCCTTTTTGCTAATTTTATATTTTATTTAATACCAAGGAGTCGCTCTAACCAGGCTGAGCTACCGGGGCAACCAGTAATAAATAGTTTTTAATTTGTTAAAATCTTTCCTTTTTCTTACCGAGCTTTTCCACCAGTTTTTAGTTTTTTGCATTTTACTAAGTTTTCCTATTATAATAATATGTAATGCGGGGGACGGGATTTGAACCCGCGGAGGCTTGCGCCACGTTTCGTTTTAATGGCGTGTCTACGCCACCAGATCTTAAGTCTGGCGCCTAAAGCCAGCATCTGACCCACAACACCTTTGACCGGACTCGGCCACCCCCGCTACTCAAAAACGCCCACACAAGCCTCTACGAGGCGTTTTAGAGGCTTTGATCCTTTGAGGGTGTTTTCTTCGGATCGTAGACGTTTGAAGGCAAAAAGTCCTTCATTCTTTATAAAGTCTACGACAGCGCATAGTAGCTGTTTGCGCCTAGTGCTACGATTCTCACGTAGTTCTTCAGCGTTTTCGAGAATCGAACAGGCTAGTAAGTCGTCGAGGTAGGATCGGAATCCCGAAGACGGGTCGGTTATATCCTCTACTTCCGTCTCTCCTTTTTTCACAATGTAGGAGAGCGCGAGCTGAAGCGCGCTGTTAGCGCCACTACTCTTAATTAGGAGATGCCTAAAGAACCGGCGAAGGTTAAAAGGTATCTCCCCTGTTGTTTCGAAGAAACTGTTTTTTATCTTCGAAACTTGTTTCCATAGACCGCCCCACTGGCGGCAGATGCTCGCCAAAGGATCAGCGTCATCCTTCCATCGGCGACGCCCCTCTGGCTTTAAACTCTTTTTAAACTCTTTCGGGATGTTTTCTTTGTTGTATCCTAATCCCCTTCTCCCGATAATAAAAGCAGCAGCTTCGTGACCGTTCAAGCCGTACATTTTTTGATATTTTATCTCCCCTATTATAGAGCTATAGGCGGAAAAAACTTCTATGTGAACAAAACTCTCTTTTGCGGCTCTACTCTTAACGGTTTTAACCATTTTCTCTTTGCAAAAGTTGACTGTTGCACGGTTGTATTTTACATTGGTATCGTGGTCTTTTTTAAACGGGTTAAAACTTTCAGAAACAACAGTATTTACGCCGAATCTTTTAGCCCACCTGAAAACCTTAACCACGAGGTTTCCTATCAAGTTAGAACGTTTTTCACTTCTTGCGTATAAAAGTTCGTGACACGGAAACCATCTGTGCGCTTTTAAGTTACCTTTGGGCAGAACTATTACTGCTCCTATACCCTTAGCATTAAGATCTAAGCCCAACAAGCCCTTTTCATTAGCATTTGAGAGGGATTCATCTGGACAAGAAATCTCTATTGTTATATAAACATAATACTCCCCTCCTTTCTTCCGAATCACTCTTACTGTGTGCGGTTTTTTAGTAGCATAAACAATCTCTTTCTTTTTTCCAACAACTTTTTTCACGAGTTCAAGACTGGATAAGATATAAGGTTTAAAAAACTCTGGAACAAAAAGCTTGTATCTCTGCTTTATACCCCTTTTCCCCCTTTCTTTGGGAGGATAATTTATACATAGAAAAAACTGTTTTTCACTTTCTTCATAAGTAACCCTCAAGTTTCGGTTACCTTTGTGATAAGCATTGCCTTTGCTGTAAACTTGGTTTATCCTCAATTCTCTCCATTCTTCCCTCGAAATCTTTCCCTTTAAAAGAAGCTCAAAATTACTTCTCCTCCCAAAAATCATCTTAGGAATAGTCTCATTCTCTAAATGCTGTTTTAGGAGATCTCTCTTCCCCTCATACTTCATTATTCTGGAAAGTAAACCCTTCCCCTTCAGTTCAGAACGACATTTTTCCAGCTTTTTCTTGCTCTTTCTTATCTTTCCCTCATAATTTTGAACATAGTAAGATAGTAGTTCCTTTTGACTATCCATTATAGCTTTCGCATCAGAAATAGCAGACCTTGCAAATCCAGAATTTAGAATAAATTTCTCTACAAGCTCTTTTTCTATCTCCTTGCTCTTTTTCAAACCTTCTACGAGCCTTTTGAAAGCGGTTCTTTTAGCGGATTGAAAACGTCTCATAAGATCATCAATCTTAACTCTTTCTTTTTCTGCTACCTCCAAAAGTTTGCTTTGAAAGGTTAAACACACTAATTCTGTTACCGTTCTTCGCATAATTTTTACCCCATTAAAGATAGATCATACATATACTATATGCCATATATAAACTTTATGGAGAGGGGGTAAAAGTGAATATATTAGGCTTTAAAAAAATGAAAAACGAAAAACAACCTGTTTTCCAAGCATAAAACAAGAAAAAAAGAGATCAAAAAAGAGCAAAAAACGAGGAAAAAATCAAAAAAACACGAAATAAGAGAAATCCACAAACCATTAAAAAATCATGTAAAACGAAAACACTCCTAAAAAATAAAAACAAAAATAAACGCATTATAAGAAAGGTATCAAAATCAAAAACCCGTTTTCAAAGCAGAAAAACGAAAAAACACAGCGGAAAAAGAAGAAAAACAACAAAAACACAATAGAAAACAACTCAAAGAAAAATCGGCCACCCCCGCGCCTAGCTTCATATAAGATAATAATGACAAAACGTTTTTAAAAATAACGTGAAACAATTTTATAAAGGGTAATTTTTATTAAAAAACATTTCAAAATCAACAGTTTAATTTCTTAATAATCTGATAAGATCTGGTGGATAATTGGTGGGATTTACTTTTGAGTAGCGAAGTAATAGAAGGAGTACAAGCAACAAGGATGGAATTGCTTGCTTTAAAGATTAGGCGAAATCTTGCTCAAAAAGGACATGATTTACTCCGTGAAAAAATGGATGCTTTGATTATGCATTTTTTTGAGATTCTTGAGGATTTTGATAAGGTTAGAAAATCGGTTCAGGAAGGATTACAAGAAGCTTTTCTGGCACTAACTGAAGCGAAGATGGTCTTAGGTCCAATGAAGATACGAGAAATAGCACTTTCTGCGCCACATATCGCGGAGGTTTCAGTTCAAACTAAGAGCATAATGGGTGTACGAGTGCCATTATTAAGATTTTTAAGCGGAGAAAAAGAAGAAGAGAAGTTATTTTATAGTTTTGTCGATACTTCTGTGAAGTTAGATGAGGCAATAGAGCGATTTAGGAAGGCGATGGATCAAATAGTTAAACTTGCAGAAGTTCAAGGTGCCTTGATACGCTTGGCGAGAGAAATTAGTGAAACTAGGCGCAGAGTGAACGCTTTAAATTACATCATGATACCTCGTTTAGTAACCACTATAAACTATATTCAGTTACAACTATCAGAACAAGAAAGACAATCATTCACAAGATTGAAGAAAATAAAAGCCAAATTAGAGAAAAAAGGGAAAAAACTCGGCGAAGAGGAGATAGAACTAACTCCAGAGATCTCCATGGTAACTGAACTAGTGCCCAAGAAAGAAAAGGAATAATAAAAAACACAAAAGAAATCAAAAAACCGCCTAGAGGAAGACAAAAAGAGCTTTTTATCACTTTTTTGTTATAAGGGCAACATTAAGCCCTTAAAACATTAAATCAATTCAATAATTCTGTAAATTTTTATAAGAAATTTGGGGGACAAGGATCGTGCGTAGAGATCGCCGTATGATGAAAAAAATGATGAAGAAAGCTAAAACTGAACCAATTGAGGGAGCCTTGGAAGTTATTATTAGATTAATGAGCGGGGATGAGATTGTAATTTCTAACCCGCAGGTTGTGAGAGTTCGCATGGGACCTCAAGAGATCTTTCAAATAACTGGCGCTTCAGTAACTTTGCAAAAAAGCACACCGGCTGAAGCTTTAGATACTGCTACGGTATCTTCCGATGAAGAAGAGATAGTAGAGATCCCTGAAGAAGATATTAAACTCGTGGCTCAACAAACAGGCGTATCAATGGAAGAAGCGCATCGAGCATTGGAAGAAGCAAAAGGTGAACCAGCAAAGGCCATTTTAGCACTAAGAAGCAAAAAAGATTAACCTATATTGTTGTTCTTGGTTTTAAATTTACATCTAAAACTAGATGCTCTATACTTGGGGCATAATGTTTTACACGCAATTTTTTAATGTAACATACGTCGTATTCAAGTTTATTTGAAACTTTTTTTACCAGTGTTTCTGGTTCTTTTAATTTGTTCAATGGTTTAGCTATATGGAAGTGTATCCATCCCCCTTTAATATTCTTGAGAGCTTTAATCCCTATTTCTAATTGATCTATTGTCGGATATAAGTAACCCATTATAACTCTATCAGCGACATTTTTAGGAGTCACATCTCTATTATCTCCAAAAAGGGGTATCACTCTATTTTCTAATTTGTTTATTTTTATATTTTCTAAAAGATATTTATAGGCTTCTGGATTTTTTTCGATAGCATATATAATGACGTTCTTATGAACTGCAATAGGCAATGAAAGATTTCCTACACATGCAAATAGATCAACGATAGTTTCGTAGTTATTTGCAATATCTATCATACGTTTCCTTTCATTATGGTTACCAGGAGAGAAAGTTATTCTTGCAGGATCTAACTTAAACATTGTGTCATTTTCTCTATGGAGAGTTTCTGTTTGTTTTTCTCCCGCTAAAACTTTAATTTGTGGCATTCGGTAAATTCCTTTAGTACGTCCTGCTTTTTTTGCCACAGTTTTAATACCAGAAAAAGCCCCCATTTTCAAAAGAATTTCTGCAATTTCCACCTCGTAATTCTTCAAGATTTCAGGAATATTTACAATCATAACATGCCCAATCTTCGCATAGCCACGGGGTAAAAAACCTAAAAGTGGTTCAGGTATTGTACCTTTTAAATATCTAATTAATTTAGGTTTAAGTTTTGATCCCAAACTTAATCCCCGATAATGCGACAAAATAAGGGAGGTAGGAGAATGTAAAAGAATTATTAATAAAATGGGAAATCTGCTATTTTATTCAATTTTTTCAATTATACATAATGTGTTGGTTCGCTTCCTGCTTTGGCCTTTTGAGTCATAACTTTTTGAACAGCTTTGATAAAATCTTCTTGAGTTACATATTCTTTTTCTTTTCTTATGGCAAACATTCCTGCTTCTACGCATATGCTTCGTATATCTGCACCTGTTGTGTCCAAGGTAATTTTTGCCAACTTATTAAAATCAACGTCTTTCTTGTTTATTTTTCTGGCATGTATTTTGAATATTTCAAACCTTGCTTTTTCATCTGGCATTGATATTTCAATAAATCTGTCAAATCTTCCAGGTCTTAAAAGTGCGGGGTCTAGGATATCGGGCCTGTTTGTTGCTCCTGCCAGTTTCACGTCTCCCCGCGGGTTAAATCCATCCATTTCTGATAGGAGTTGCATTAATGTTCTTTGGACTTCCCTATCGCCGCTTGTAGCAAGATCAATTCTTTTACTTCCGATAGCATCCAACTCATCTATAAAAAGTATCGTCGGTTTTTTCTTCCTTGCGTATTCGAATATTTCTCTTACAAGCCTTGCTCCTTCGCCTATATATTTTCTTACTAGTTCGCTTCCAACAACCCTTACGAAGGTTGCTTTTGTTTCATGGGCTACCGCGCGGGCAAGAAGGGTTTTGCCGGTCCCTGGTGCTCCATACAATAAAACACCTTTTGGCGGTTCTATTCCTACTTGTTCAAAAAGTTCGGGTCTTAAAAGAGGCAATTCCACGGCTTCTTTTAACTCACGTATTTGCTCTTCTAAACCGCCTACATCCGAGTAGGATACGGATGGGCGTTCTTCCACCTCCATAGCACGAACAGCAGGATCTTCAGAAGCAGGAAGAAGTTCTACTAGGGCAAAGTTTCGTTGATTTAGAGCTACTTTTGAACCCGAGGATATTTTATCTGTTAGGGATCTTGCCACCTGAACTACAAATTGTGGACCTGTTGAACTTTTAACAATAGCCCTCCCGTCTGTTAAAACTTCGATAACGTATCCAGCAAGAAGCGGAGGGGTTCTCAGTTTTTCAAGTTCTGATCGAATAACTTGTAGTTCCCTTTCTAAACGCATTCTTTCAGCATCAAGCAATTGTTTCTCCGTTTCAAGAGCCCTTAACCTTCTTTCCAAGTGTTTAGAATAATTTACTAAATAATTAGCTTGCTCATAATATTGCTGATCTTGCTTACCACCCGATTCTCCTTCACTATCTGACATAACGCGATATCCCCGTTCAATAATTAGTTTCCTCATAATACCGCTGATCTTGTTTATTCGCTATTACAAATAAAGTTTATTTACATTCTTAAATCTTCCATCGGGCATTAAAAAGATTTACTTTTCAATTTTGATTAAAAATTAATGGGTTGAAAATTGTGAATATTTTAAAAACAAATAAGTAATAAGAAATATCAGAAGGGTGTTTTTATGGCGCCTGAATGTGAAATTTGTGGCAAAAAAGCTGTTAAGCTCAAAAAAGTGAACGTTGAAGGAGCTATAGTAGAAGCTTGTGCTAATTGTGCATCGTTAGGTACTCCGCTTTCCCCCAAGAAAATTTTGAAAAAACAAGCCCTTAAATGGAAAAACTCCACCGGTTATAGAATAGATAAAAAAAGCCCAAAAAGAGTTACTCGAAAAGCGAAAAGACCGCCAAAAGATGCGTTAGATGAGGGGAAATGGATTCTGGCAACGGATTACAATAAACGTATTGCAAATGCAAGGCAAAAAATGGGCATTAAAAGGGCACAATTAGGGTCTTTGATCGGTGAAAGAGAAAGTACAATTGCCCACATAGAACGGGGAGATATAGTACCCACAGAGGCCCAAATAAAAAAGCTTGAAAAAACCTTGAAAATAAGTCTTAAAGAAGAAGTACCTCTTGCCTCCTCCCTCGAGAAAACACAAAAAAACAGTAAAAGAAAGTCGAAAGAACTCACTTTAGGGGACATAGTTGTCATAAAAAAGAAAAAAGAATAAGTAGAAAAATAAAAAAAGGCTATGAATATGCTCAATCAAGCAATTTTAGTTATAAGGCACAACAATGATGATGACAAAAGTAGACAAACTGTTACACGTGAGCTTTTTGAATTGTGTAAAACCGCAGGTTATAAGGTTTTAGCTTTCCTTGAGCAGGAAAGGGAGCGGGATCCTCGTTTTGAAATAGGAAAAGGAAAATTGGAAGAATTGAAAGATATTCTAAAAGAAAGAGAAGTAGAAACCATCATATTTGGAAATTATCTTACCAGTAAACAAATATTAAACCTTGAACAGTTTCTTTCTTGCAAAGTTATTGATAAATATATGCTTATACTGGAAATATTTGAAATTCATGCAAGCGATCATGTTTCTAAATTGCAGATTGAGATTGCGAGAAAAAAACATCTTTTACCGATTTTTAAAGAGTTTGTGAAGAGAAGGAGGATGGGAGAGAGAACAGGATTTTCAGGGCTGGGTCATTATGAGATCGATATTTATGGGAGAAGTGTAAGAAAGCAAATTGCGAGACTTCAAAAAAAGTTGGAAGAGATTAAGAAAAAAAGGAGATCTTTAGAGGATCTTAGAAGGGATAGAGGGATTAATAAGATATGTCTTGTAGGTTATACAAACGCAGGAAAAAGCACGCTTTTAAATAGTTTAGCAGACTGTGAAACTCGGGTTGGAGACGAATTTTTTACAACACTCGACACATTTACATGCCCTATCAAAGTGGATGGTAGAAAGGTTCTTTGTACTGATAGTATAGGTTTTATCCGCGATTTACCCCCTGAATTAATTGAATCTTTTACGGCTACTTTGGAAGCTACTTTAAACGCTGACTTATTGGTAATTGTTGTTGATGTTAGTGATCCGTTAAATGAAATAAAAGAGAAGGTGGATACCTGTATTAAGATTCTTGTGAATATTGGGGCAGGAAATATACCAAAAATAATCACCCTTAATAAGACAGATTTGGTACCAAATGAAAAAGTGGAAAAAGCGATTATCATGCTAAAAAATTATGGTTGTAAAGTAGTGTCAATTAGTGCAAAAACCAGGGAAAATTTTGATGCTTTTTCCCGAAATATAGCTGAAATTTTGCCGCCGCACAAAAAGATGATGGTTCGTATACCTCTAAACTCACCTTTATCCTCGTATGCAATTCATAGGATCTATACTTTATCTCTTGTAAAAAATAGAAAGATAGAAAATTGTGAAACGGTTTTTGAACTTGAATTAGCGGAACATCCTGTAGCGGAAATACGAAAACTAGTAGAGAAGTGTGGTGGAACTTCCATTATAGAATTGAGGTAAGGTTTTTGTGAAGGTAGAAGTATTAAGATTAGGGCATAGAATTATTAGAGATCAGAGGGTTACTACTCATGTAGGACTTGTAGCTAGGGCGTTTGGTGCTAATTCTATGATTTTTTGTGGTCAAAGGGACGAAGGAGTTATTGAAACTATAAATAAACTTGTAGGACTTTGGGGAGGGGGGTTTGAAGCGAGGTATGGAGGGAAAAACTGGAAGAAAATTATAAGGGATTGGAAAGAGAAGAAGGGAGCGAAAGTGATACATTTAACTATGTATGGAGAACCTTTGTTTGAGGTTGTTAATAGTCTTAGAAGGGTCTTTAATGAAAGTGATTTTTTGGTGGTGATGGGAGGAGAGAAAGTGCCAAAAAGACTTTATAAAATGGCTGATTTCAATGTTAGTATAACGAATCAGCCGCATTCAGAGATAGCGGCATTAGCAGTATTTTTAGATCATCTTTTTCAAGGCGAGGAATTAAAAAAAGAGTTTGAAAATGTAAAAATAAAAGTGATACCAAGTTCAGATAAAAAATTAATAAAGAAGAAAGAAAAGACATGATTTTAAAATAATAATACGACATTTTATTTATATGATGATGGCGTAAATAATTAATAATATAGTAAATAATTGTTAAGAGGGTATCTAAAGGATGACTAGCCTCTTTTCTATTGTAGAGACGCTTGATGGGCTTGCAAGAGAGGTTGCAGGGGAAGAAGGGGTAAAAGTGGTTAAGCTACTTGCTCAAAAATCTTCTATGACCGATGAAGAGCTTGCTCAAAAGACGGAGTTAAATCTTAATAAAATACGTAAGGTGTTATATAGGCTTTATGATGCTCGATTAGCAACGTACAGAAGAGTTAGAGATAGTGAAACTGGTTGGTTTGTATACTATTGGCAATTAGAAAAAAATAAAATTTATGAATTTGCCTCGAGGAAAACACGTCTTGTGATTAAAGTTCTCAAACAGCGTCTTAATTTTGAAGAAAACAATGTTTTTTTTGAGTGTGGAAATGAATCTTGTAGACGTTTGAACTTTGATGAGGCGTTTGATGTTGGATTTACATGTCAAAACTGTGGTGCACCTTTGACTCAAATTGATAATAGTCAGATTATTGAAGCACTTAAAAAAGAAATCCGAAAATTAGAAAAGAGCTTAGAAGAAAAATAATGGGTAATTTTTATTAATATATGGTGATTTTTCATTTGGAGAGATTTACCCTCTTAATACCTATTTATGGTAGTCATAAAGGAGATAAATTGAAAGCTTTAAAAAATCTTTTATTTGAAGAATTAAAAGGTCTTAATGTTGAAATAAGTAATATTGATATAATAAGATATGGATATCCGGAAATAACTTTAGAAGGGATGGATTTAGAAGCTGCAAGAAATTATTTATGTTGGTTATATGAGAGCCCTAGGTCTTTTTATGATTTAAAGGAAGGAGAAGTTCGTAAGGGATGGTTAAAAAGTGTTGGGAAGGTGGGTTTTGGCCTTTTCGTAGATATAGGGGTGGTGGACCCACATACGGAAACATTAATACCGTTATTTAAGGTTCGCGAGCAACTTGTAAACGGTGAAAAGGTTTCAACGAAAAACATTGTTAATCTTTATGGTTTTATAGATTATTTCCCATTGCAATTGAAAATATTAAAAATTGACCAAGGAGTAAAACAGATAGAAGCAGAGTTAAGCGAGGGACAAATTAATTTATTCAAAAAATGGATTCAAGATAGGTTGGATCGTATAGTAGTTACAGATATTACAAGACAGCGGGTTAGAAAAGCTGTTATAAAAAGCGGTCATTTAAAAGATATTGTGGCGATAGAGCGCTTAGGATTACTTGAAAATGTCGTTGTCTGTAAATATGGGACAAATGCTCCTGGTCTGATAAAGGACATAGGACCATTCATTAGAGAAGCTAAGCTTTCAGCGTTTAGGCCTAAAAAAATAAGAGCATTCAAAAAGAAAAATAAGGGAGAAATAAAAATATTACTTCAGTAATAAAGGTAAACCTTATAAGGTTTATAATTATTAGTAAACTTTAAGTGGTTTACCTTGTATCTTGCTTGCGTTATCACGGTCGATATAAAAGGTTCTAAAAAGCTTAAAAATAGGGCTGAAGTTCAAAACAAAATTCTAAATCTACTTAGTAGTTTAAATAAAGAATTCAATAGCTTTTTGATTGCAGACTTTATGATGACCTTGGGAGATGAATTCCAAGGGGTTTTAAAAACAACAAGTGTTATCTTGAACATTTACAAGTATGTTAAAAGAAATTTACCTGTAGGGTTTTATTGCGGAGTAGGTATAGGTTACATTGAAACTTCCCTGAGTGAAAAACCAAGTGAAATGGACGGCTCTGCTTTCCATCATTCACGTGGAGCACTGAAAGAAGCTAAAAAGAGGAATATAGAACTGGTCTTTAAGTCTCATAGTGGAGAAATCGATTTTCTCTTAAATTCCGTTATGAGGCTTATTTTACACGTTAAGAGCAAATGGACAAAAAAGCAAAGAGAGAGAATAAGTTTTCTAGAATCAGAAGAAAATATTAAGTTGTCTGATGTTGCTAAAAAGTTTCAAGTTTCAAAGCAGGCTATATCAAAGATGATCCGGACTGCTGGATGGAGAGCTGTTAGAAACGCCGAAAAATTAGTTGAAAATTATTTAAAACGATTAGAGCAAAGTAAACCAAATTCGGTTTACCGCGTTAAGACAACAATGGAAGGTTAACTCCATGTTATCAAAGTTATTAGTATATTTTATCGGATACTTGATTGCTATTTTTGCCGGTTCTCCTTTAGTTTTAGCCGTTCTTTCTAAGTTAAAATTAACCGAGGAACAAAAGGCACAAACATTAGATAAAAGTGCAAAAGGAGCTGGAAAACTTATAGGAATGCTTAAAAGAACTCGACTATGCGAATAGGAATGTTTTAAATATTATAAAACGAATATATTTTACAGGTAAGCAACATGGCGGGAAAAAACAACCTGTTTGAAAAAAAACCTCCTAAATATCAGAGATACTTGGAATACGAAGCAATCACGGAATGGCTTGACGATCTAGGATCTCAAAAAACAATAAAACCCTACATGTACAGGTTTGCAAGTTTTCTCAGATATTCAAAACTGTCACCAGACCAGCTTTTAGAAATGGACGGAGAAGAGCTAAAAAAGATCGTTAAAGAATACCTAAACAAGAAACAGAAACAAGGCAGGCAGGGTATGGTTCACGGAGTTTTCAACACGATTAACAGTTTTCTAAACTTTCACAACAAGCCTATTAAATGGAAGAGAAAAGAGAAAAGAAAGTATCACGTTTTAGCAATGAACAGGGTTGCACAACAACACATCCCAAGCAATGAAGAAATCTATACTATGGTTGACAGCGCGAGAACAACGAGAAACAGAGCGTTTCTCTTATGCTTATGGCAATCTGGAGTAAGAAATAACTGCATCAGAAGTTGGGATTACGCTTTAGTAAAAGACGGTCTTGAAACGCTGGATGAGAAAGGATACATAGCTTTGAAAATTACTGCTAAATACGACTCTAAAATAAGCAGTTACGGTTTTGGCGCATATCACACTTTTCTTAATGAAGAAGCTGGCAAAGCCCTGAAAGCTTACATAGATTACAGAAAAAACATTGAAGGCTGGCAACCGAAAGACGATGATAAGATCTTTGTCACAGAAGCCCATGAAAAAGCGAAGCGCGGTAAACCACTCGGTAAAAACGTGCCGAGCTACATAATAAAAGCCTCAGCAAGAGCAATCGGTCTAGATCCAGAAAACATAACCGCTCACTGCTTTAGAAAAGCGTTCAACATGAACTTGGTAAAAGCAGGGATACAGCAAAACTTCATAACCCATTTTCTAGGACACAATCCTTCAAATTCTGACGGGGCTTATTTCGACCCTAACGACGTTGAAAACTTAGTGAAACAATATCAAAAAGCCAATTGGTCGCGTGAAGGCGTTTCTCGGTTAAACGGTATAGAAAGAGAACTAAAACAAACCAAGCAAGAAAAAGAATTCCTGCAGGAACAAGTAGAACAAATGAGGGAAGAAATGGAAGAAATGCGGAGAGACTTCCAAGCAATGATAAGAGAGATGAAAGAGATCAAAGAACTGAAAAAAGAAAAACAATAACAAACCTCCCCCCTTTTTTTGTTGTTTTTATTTTTGTTTAACGCGTTTCTATCAGCGTTTTAGTCGAAAAAATTAAAAGCTTTCCTCGTAAAACACCTCATACCGCGCTTTTTTAAAAGACCAGAAACACGTTTTTTCTTTATTTTACTGGTGTTAGAATAGCTTCTATTTTCTCTATTCTTTGAAATATTTTCTCCATGTTTTTCTCTATTTTTTCAGCTCTTTGTTCTAGCCTTTTCCAGCGTTTTTCTTCACTGTTCATCCTACTCTCCTTTTATCGGTTTTTTATTTTACTCGAAGCCTTTATTTTTCAGAGTCAGAATCAGAGGAAAGAATCGCTTTCATTTCCTCAATAATTTTTTCCATGTTTTCCACGTTTTTCTCGATTTTTTTAATATGTTCTACTATCTCTTCGATTGTTTCTTGTTTTTGTTCGCTCATTTACCTATCAAGCCTCCTTTTTATTTCGGTTTTCTACTCTTCCTATCCAAGAAACTCTGAGGATCTTTCTCTCGGTCTCCTGTTAGGCAAAAAATAAACGGCTTTAAAAAAACACCCTTAAACCTTGTTAATTACATCTACTTCTTGAGCTTCTCCTTCATCTAACTTTATAGTATCAATGCCTTTTGAGGAAAGCTCTTTAACGATTTCAAATATAGCGTCTTTTTCATCTTCCGCTTGTACTAAGTCTTCATATTTTATTACTACTCTAAACCACTTCATTTTTCATATCACCTCCTTTTTAGCTTGGTTTTTGGTTGTTTTGAGTAAGCCTTACAGAACTAAAATTTCTGAAAACGATCTCGCCGTTATCCGTTTTTACTAATAGATTTAGATGCGTGTAAGAAACCGCCGTAAGAGTGCCTTCAACTTCTTTTTCCGTCGAAGTAACGACCACTTTACGCCCTATCCACGTTTTCAAACACTCAACTATAGGGTTAGTGTTCTGCTTATCTTCTCGCTCGCGTTCTTGTTGCCTTATTCTGTCTCTTTTCTGCATTTTCTCAACCATTCTATTCCTAGCCTTCATTTTCTTTTATCAC
>Ga0209636_10001406_pt1 | contig 24258 bp, 29 predicted proteins | sample DeeMarSWOR152_54_FD_187464 | JGI IMG/M metagenome (GOLD analysis project Ga0209636, IMG submission 187464) | Marine sediment microbial communities from White Oak River estuary, North Carolina - WOR-1-52-54 (SPAdes) (version 2) | ecosystem: Environmental > Aquatic > Marine > Intertidal zone >...
CCCCCGTACGGGGGCTCTTTCACGTGTATATAGCTACACACGTTCGATTTTAGTGGCTTTCTCTCCTTTAGGAGATTTCGTAATCTCGAACTTGACACGGTCACCTTCACGCAGCGTGCGGTAACCTTCACCGAGAATGTCTTGGTAGTGAGCAAACACATCACCGCTACCATCTTCTTTCTCGATGAAGCCAAATCCCTTCTTGCTATCAAACCACTTTACAGTACCATATGGCATTGTGCTCCTTTCAAGCCTCTATTTGTCTCGTGGATTGAGAATATGAATATCCTGCAGATCCTCCAACAAATACCATAGCTTGTTAATTAAGTTATTATATATAAATAATTAACTCTGTCAAGAGTAAAAATCTTTCCAAATTTCAGTATCCCGAGCCGTGTCGAGAGCCCCCAATTGCCTTTTCCTGCTTTGCCCTTAATCACCTTCTCCTGCCCCATTCTGCCTTCTCATGCCTTTTTATTTGATTTCTTTGTTAAGGATATTTCGAAAGCGTGTGACACTCACATAATGGTCAACAAGCAATCTACCATCATAGACAAGATTGAATACAGCATAAGGTGATGGTGCGTTCTGGGCCTGCTTGGCAGTCTTCAGTTCAATTATTTTCAATTTCAACCCTCTTTTCTCTGCAATTTCTCTCAATTCATCAATTGACCGAGCAACCCACGGGCATTGATTCGAATAGATAATATTCAATCCTTTATATTTGTGTAGCTGTTTTCCCCAATCCTTAAATTTTGGCAGAGACCTTTTTTTAAAGGTCTTAACCATCAATTCATATGAAGGATTGGCCTGAGCCACTGACTTGAATCCATTTTTTAAGAAAAGCCCTTTTCCCGCCATGAATGGTCCCTCACTAGTAACAACAGCAACACCAATCTTTCCTTGCTTCTTTGCATCATTGATGCATTCTTTCACGAGGAGTGAACCATAGCCCTTTTTCTTGTACTTGTTTGGAGAAATCCATAGGCAATGTATGAACATATATCCCTTTGCATCAACAGTCCTCCAGGCATACTCTCCTGGCACATATTCAATGAAACCGTTACATTTGGCTTTGTCTCCGGAATATAAGAGTTTGATCTTCAGACCTTCAGAAAACCGCTTCATAATCCACCGAAGCTTTGTTTGATATCCTTCATTATTCGGATTCAGAAAACATGTGGGTGCATATTGTGTAATATTATTTTTGTCAACGTTTACGATATCCACATCTGTTTTACTCTTTTCTATTCTTTTTTTCTAGCCACGTCATGTTCAGCTTTCTGTATGGTTTACCAGGTGCACTCTCCCAGTCTCCGTTTCTCCCTTTCTCCAACCGCAGGCGTGCCCTCAGCGCCAGCGTATCTCCAGCTTTACATATCTCCAGTTCTACGTGTATCCAGCGTCGCGTGCCTTCTCCTGCCCTTAATCGCCTCCTCATGCCTTCTGCTGCCTTCTCCCGCCCCCATGTTTGCTCTTCTTCCGTTTCCTCATCCGCTCCTTCCAATAGTAGTAGGGGTCATAAGTCCTCTCTAGGTCGAGCCAGCCAGCCTTCGTAACCTTGGTCTCAGTATAGTATTCATACAGAAATGTAGGTTTCCCCAGTCTCTTGAGCAATTCGAGGTTTTCAGCTATTACACCGCTATTGTCTGTCCATATGATGATGGCTGAATCACACTTTCTAATCATGCTGTGTTCTCTCTCTGTGACACTATTTCCGTACCGCCTCATTTTCCAGTTGCCTGCATTATACCGCATACTCTTCGCATGTCCCACAACTACATTTGCATAATTTCTGGATTTCAAATAGTCCTGATACAACTTGCATGCACCAGGAACTTCTCCCACAATGATCTTCATGTTCCGGGCAATCGCCTCATCTATCTTTTTCGCAATCCTGGTTGGTAACCTCTTCGCCCTGTACTTCTTACTTCCCATCAACAGCAATCTTCTGCCTACAAACCTATCTCGCCTACCCACTTCTGCCCTCTTCTGTCTTTACGAGATGTTCCAAAATCTTGTTTTTGCTAAAAGAACGAACATCCTTTCCATAACAGGACATACTAGTCCATAATGTTTTTCACCCTATTACACATAAATTTCATGTTCATTCTGAAGAAATTGTCAAAACACCAGTCGTCAAACGGTGGTGGAGCAACAAGTGCTTCTCTATCACTCTCACTCTTTCCTTCATCTGTCATCTTATGTGCAAGCGTTTCTGTCATAGTAATGTACTGAAGCATAGTAGAGAGGGCTTCTTTTGTTCCTACTGGTCCATGACCAGGCACCACAACAGCCATTTCTATATCCTCAACTTTCTTTAAATAATCTTTCCAGTGCTCTGGGTCACCATCAGCCATGAACGGATGCATATCAATGAAGACAAGATCGCCCATAAAGGCAATGTCATCATCAGGCAAAATGAGTATTGCATCACTCTCTGTGTGTCCACCACCATAGCATAAGAGTTGAGCCTTCCTCTTTGGTCCATCAATGACGCATTCCTGCTCAAAGGTTGCGTCTGGTAATCTAGTTTTCAGTATCGGGTGTGATTCTATCAGTGCTTCATAGTAGCCACACCACAGTAAGTGTGATTCCTTCTTCTTTGCATCTTTTTCAGCCTCCATAAGAGCTTTCGTTTGAGAATACGCCTCCTTCACATACTGTTTTTCTTGTTCAATCTGAGCTGGTTCACGTTTCTCAATCAGTTCTCTGGTCTTACTCGTACTCATGATCTTCACGTCATCACCAAAAACCTGATTTCCACGAATATGGTCATTATGGTGGTGGCTATTTATCACATATGCCACCGGACTCAATTTCATTTTCTTTACAGCAGCAGGTAAGTCCTGAGCAGCAATCGGTGACATGAACGTATCAAAGATGAGTGTCTTGTCTCCAAGGTCAATGATACCTGCATTGCAGATAGCATGACCTCTGACCTTTGGAATCGCCGCATAAACACCATCAGCCAATTTCTGTAATTCAAAATGCTTTGACTCAAACATCTGGCCTCCTCAAAAAATTATCATAAAAACGCTGAGTATTATAGTTTTGCACACAGTCACTCCTGGTAATTTACTTACAATTCCATGTAATTGTCCAAATGCTACTCTTTTTTCAGGTATTCTATCAGCTCCTCTAGTTTTTCAAGAGGGATCGCCAGTATGCCTGGATGGTAACTTAATGTCTTAATATAGAGGGTAACCTTGCCTTCCTGTTTATCGAGATAAAATGCATAGCCACTCGGTGAAAAAGGCAGGAGCTTTGCATCAGGTGGTATTATATCCATAGCAGGGTGTGTGGCAGTACCTGAGGGTCCTTCTCTAATCTTAGTCTCATCGTTGTGTTTGATTTCCCATGTCACATAGTGGTCGAGCATACCGTTTGTCGCATAATCTATTTCGAATTCGGATAATCTGCATGGAGGTTCAACCATCAGCAAAATCTCATATTTATCATTATACGCGAAAAAGTCCCTGAAATAATCCAATGCCTGTTTGCGGGTCATAAGGGGCGTCTGTGAGTTTTCAATACGCACAACGTATTGCTTCGCCTGGCCTACCCTTAGACGACATAATCTTATCTCCACTTTTTCTTTATTGACATTATGCATAATTCTTCCTCGCAGTTTCTATCCGCTTTCCATTTTGTTTTCGCAACGTCTTTTTATTACACAAATTTTACTCCAAATCATTGAAATAGCAAGCCCTAACTCCAAAAGGTAAGAGGCAGGCATCTCGACAAACTCGATACAGGCATCTCGACGAGCTCGGTAAGGGCGATACCTCAGGCTTGCAATTCCATATTCTGTAAGTACAATGGTCTATGGCAATAACGCAAAGCACATTGATATGCATTTTGTCAACTCTTACTATAGTATCACTATTCACGGTTTCATGCGAACCCACATCACTGACCAGTACCAAGAAATATGAAATTCCTTTTAATCTCTCAAGGAATAAAATAATACTACCAGTGAAAGTAGGTGATTCTCGTGAACTCAGGATTATTCTCGATACAGGCATGCACTTTGAAGGGCTTTTGGTGTACAATAAAGATTTAAAAGATAGCATTACACTGGAGCATGAAATCGAGGTTAAAGTACCTGGCGCTGGCGCCGATTCTGCATCTACTGCAGTCATGGCTGATTCAATGTCCTTTTTTGTGGGTGCGGTGAAGTTTACAAACCAGAGGATTATTATTCTTCAGAGCGATGTAATGGCGGATTTTCCGTCTGATGGTGTTACCGGATACTCACTCTTTGGTAACTACATTGTTGAAGTTGACTATGATAAGATGGTCATAACGCTGCATGAATCAGGAGAAGTCAAGATTGACTCATCGTGGGAATTGCTTCCTATGACTTTCAAAGATAATAAAATCCCATGGATTGAAGCAGCCGTTAATATCCATGGTAAAAATGAGGTACCTGTTTCAGTGTATATAGATCTGGCATCAAGCGATGCAGTAGAATTGTTAACAAAAGAAGACATGAAATTTGATCTGCCTGATGAATTAAAAGAATCCTATCTGGGGAGGGGATTGAGCGGTGATATCTATGGTCAAGAGGGGAGGATTGCTGCTCTGAAACTGGGTTCTTTTTATCTCGAAGACGTAGTAGCTGCCTTTGCTCCTGCTGAAGTCAGGTCAAAGCAGGAAGGTGCTGATGGTATTATCGGAAACAATGCATTACGACGGTTCAACCTCATATTTGACTATAAAAATGCACGACTTTATATAAAGCCGAACGAATACTTCAGCGAACCATTCTAACTAGTGTTGTTCTATGGAATTATTTGAAGAGAGCTAAAAATAGAAAAAATAATTTTCAGTTCGACCGTCTATCCCAGCACGTCGTCAGAAACAGATGCTATACTTCTCGTAGAGAGCATCCGTTCTTTTGCAGGTTCTCTGTGTCAGGCGCCGATCTGGTTTCTCATCCCAGAATATGGAAAGCAAATCTCCTCAAAAGTCAGAGACAAACTCTATGCCTTGGACATAAAAATGATCCCGTTCGAGGTCGTCCATGAAGTCTTAAAATTCCCTTTTGCTGCCTTTGTCCTTGCAGCAGCCTTGGCCGAGTCAAAAGCCAGTGCACAGACAGAATTTCTTGTTTGGCTAGGAACCAATACCATTGTACTGCAGGAACCGAGTCGCTTTCTTCTGTCAGACGATAAGAACTTGGGCTTCAGGCCTGTCCATCATACCCTTGTGGGCTCGCGCTATGATACGCAGCTCGACTCATTCTGGAAATTGATCTACCAATACTGCAATGTTCCTGAAGACCGCATCTTCCCCATGAAGACCCACGTTGACGGAATAACAATTCGGCCATACTTTAACGCCGGCATGCTGATCACACGACCAGAAAAGGAATTATTCAAGACCTGGAGCGATACGTTCTTCAGGGTCTATCAAGAACCCAGTCTCCAGGAAATCTATCGACAAGATGAGCGCTACACAATTTTCTTTCATCAGGCAGTACTATCAGGAATCATTCTGTCGACATTCACAAGCGACGAAATCCAAGAGCTACCCCCAACATATAACTACCCCATCCATCTGTTTACAGAAGATATGACAGACCACCGACCTTCCAGCCTCGAAGAACTAGTAACAATTCGTCATGAAGGCTTCTATAAGGATCCACAATGGATGAAAAAGATGCCGGCAAGAGAGGCCCTCAAGCAATGGCTCGTCAGACAACTAAACGAATTTTACCCTGCCGACTTTTCCTAATTCATTCTTCAATAATCTGAAAGTCGTGCATCCCGCCATACTAGGCGGGAAATTCTCTGATTTGCTGCGTTCAAAGAACGAGGCTCCTCGTTCACGGGAGTTATAAAATTCAATGTCCCGGCATGCCACACTTCTTGGCGGGGCAAGAAGATCTCCGATTTGTCCATCTGAAGATGAGAACCCTCGCACAGAGGAGCTTGAAGATTGTGGTGTCCACGTTCTCCTCAATGAGGTAAGGGGATTACCCTTCGAAAATTCACTCACCATTTATCACCTAACCAATCTTCATGTAGTTAAACAATTAAATAATTAATTAATTATAAAACAATAAAACTTCCTTTCAGACCTACAACATTCCTTCGACGAAAAACTACATCTTATTCCACAAAGCAATGATTTCCTTCACTATCTGATCGCTGCAATACTCTACTACAGGCATACCGTTTACCATTGACTGTACAACCACTTCAGCAAACGGCAACCGCGCCAACACTTCTATGTTTCTTTTTTGACAGATTTTCTCAATAGACTCACTATTTTTGAGATTGATATCATACTTGTTAATAACAACCTTTGTGGGGATATCAAAATGCCGAGCCACATCCGCTACCCTTTCCATATCATGAATACCTGAAAGTGTCGGTTCAGTGACAATGAGCGCAAAATCTACGCCCGACAAGGAAGCAATAACAGGACAGCCGATTCCAGGAGGTCCGTCAATGATAACATAATCAAGATTTTCTCTTTCGGCGATGTGCTGAGCGGCCTGCCTGATTTTTGACACGAGTTTTCCAGAGTTTTCCTCGGCAATGCCTAATTTTGCATGCACAAAGGGTCCGTATCTTGTGTCTGACACATACCACTCTCCAGTCAGATTTTCTTCCATGGTTATAGCGTCAACTGGACAGATAAAGCTGCAGATACTACATCCCTCACAAGAAATCGGGTCCACTTCATAATCTTCAGTGATCGCACGAAAACGGCAGATACTTATACATTGGCCGCACTCTGTACAAATCTCTCTATCAATCTTAGCGGTTTGCCCACTTATGAACTGATGTTTTTCTCTTATCTGGGGCTTCAACAATAAATGCAAATCCGCTGCATCTACGTCACAGTCTACAAAACACGCGTTTTTTGCCAGGGCAGCAAACGATGCGGTCAAGACTGTTTTCCCTGTTCCACCTTTTCCACTAATAACCGTTATCTGCTTCATAATTCTGTTCACACCGCTTCTGCATTATGCCTCTCGGCTTCACTCGCGCAGACGATCTTTTTGATAACATCATACATACGCTGAAAGCCCTCAACATATTCTCTTTTCTCCGCAACCAGCGGAATGCCGCTTGAATACAAAACTGCAATTTCTCTATCAAAAGGGATGTGCATCAAGACAGGGATACGCGTTTCTTCACAGTAGAGGGCAACTTTTTCGTCTCCTAAACCTGCGCGGTTTATCACCACGCCATATGGTATTTTGAGTTCTCTTACTACCTCAACTGCCAGAACTAGATCGTTAAGGCCAAAAGGCGTGGGTTCAGTCACCAAAATGCAAAAATCAGTTTCCTTAATTGCCTCAATTACTGGACAGGAGGTTCCTGGAGGCGCATCAATAACGACAGTTTTGTTTATATCAATGTGCTCCTTAACCGCTCTGATGAGGGGTGGAGACATTGCTTCCCCGATGTTTAGTCTACCATGGACAAATTGCAGGTCACCTGAATCACCAATTTCGACAAAACCAATCTCTCTATTGATCTCAGTAATTGCTTTTTGTGGACAGAGGAGACTGCAACCGCCGCACCCGTGGCAGAGAGGCGGGAAAATTAATACATCATCTTTAAGTACAGCAAGTGCATTGTAAGCACAGATTTGTGCGCACTTGCCACAGAAGTCACATTGAGACTTGTCTACTTTGGGTATAGGGACAGATACTACTGTAGACTTCCTAAATTCAGGTTTCAGAAAAATATGGGCGTCAGGTTCCTCAACATCACAGTCCAGGAATTGAGTCGTTTTACCAATCACCAGTGCAAGACTCGTGGCAACTGTTGTTTTCCCTGTACCACCCTTTCCACTGGCGATCGAAACGACCATTGAGTTATTCTCGTCTCATCTTAGTCCCACATTGAGGACAATTCATAGAATAACAAGGAACGCCTTGCTGATGAGCAACTCGTTTACCACAACTTGGGCAGACACAGGTTCCACCCGGCCCCGCGCCTGGGCGGTTCCCGCCCATTCTTCCTCGACCTCCTCCTCGGCCCATACCACGACCTGAGCCTCCTCGCATTCCTTGTCTCGGTGGTCCTGTTCCATCTCTCTTCATATTACCTCCTTTATCTAATCACCTGTTTTTTATAAAACACCAACAAAGATAGTAACCATCCTCTTCTGTATCGTCTTTCCACTGGTCACACGGATAGAGTATATCCCCATTCTTCTACCCTAAACCGTATTTCGAGCTGACGCTTGGACCCTGGGTTGGCTTGATTTCATTCTTCTTATACTTCTCTACTGCTTCCTTAACACTCCCAGTTACACCAGTAATCACATCGATTCCTGCTGCTTGGAGCGTCTGAAAGGCATTTGGACCGACATTACCGGTTATGACTGACTTGATCTGCTTGCTTGCCACAAGTTGACCTGACTGAATGCCAGCTCCGCCCATAGCTTCTCCATAAGGATTTGCAATAGCCTCATATGCAAGCGTCTCTGTATCAACGAAAACAAAATAGGCACATCTGCCAAATCTTGGATCAATCTCTGAATCCAGTGTATCTCCTCGTGAAGTTATGCAGATTTTCATATTCGACCTCCACGATTTTTACTCAAATTCATAATTTGATTGTAAAAATCAGTTCCGTTTCCTATGGAAACGAGAATCCTCGACCTTTGGTCGGGATGGCCCGAGCCCGCCACAGTTCTTGGCGGGGCGAGGGATTCACTTCACTCTTCATGTTTTCTTTTTTTCGAATGGTTGCACTCGGTTTTGTCTAAACCATATCCCTTGCCAGAACCTGGTCTACAAAGGCTCTCGCCTCCTTTTAAAGTACCCTTCTGAAGTCTCTCTAATACCTCGTCAATTCTTCCGCTCACACCCACGATTGTCTGTATGCCCAAAGCGTCAAAATACTGCGTCGCACGCCGTCCCATACCACCACAAGCGATGCATTCAACACCTCTCTGGTGCAGAAATTCTGGTATAGCACCAGGCTGATGACCAGGGTTTTCAATAGTCTCTTTCTTTGTGATTTCACCGTTCTCAAAATCCACAATGGTAAAGGATGGACATCGTCCAAAATGAGCGGATACAAAATCACCATCTGTGGAAATAGCTATGCGCATAATATTTCCTCCTTGTTAATCGCTCATTCAATGACTCAGATAGGGAGTAGTAAAAAAGCGCTACTCCCTATCCATACCCTTATTTCTTCTCCTTGGGTTGAGCCTTTTCCAATGTACCGATGCGACTCTGAATATCCTTAAGCTGGTTCTGCAAGAGTTCTGCTTGCTCTTTGAGCATGTTCATTTCCTCTTTTGGGGTCATTTCCGGCATATAGGGAGACGAATACGCCCAAGGTCCATCGGCAGGCAAACCATAGCCGGCACGTGCCCAACCAGGAAGTCCAGTCGCATAGTACCAATGTCTCCAGCCTCGGCCACCGCCACGTCCAAACCAGCCACGACCCCAGCCAAGACCGCGCCCAAAACCAAACCATCCTCTACCAGGAATCGGGTTAGCATAACCCGGCATAGGGTACCCTGCACAGTAACCTGCTGCACGACCGGTCATTGGTCCGTATCCAAGCGGACCTGTTCTATCTCCACCTGGCATCTCTATCACCTCCTTATCATCGTTAATGAAAACCATTTTCATTTAATGACAAAAAAAACTATACATCTAATGCTCACGACGACATTGCTCACATAATCCATAGAATTGAATAACATGATTTGTGATTTTGAAATTGAATTTCTGAGCTAATCCCTTTTCAGTTTGTCCGAGGAGCTCGATTTCTTCATCAATGAAATCCGTATAGTCAATTACTCTACCACAGTTTGTGCAGACCAGATGATGATGGTGCCTTTTCCCCTTGGGTCCTTCAGACAACTCATACCTTGCCCTACCATCTCCAAAATCGAATTTAAAGACAAGCCCTATATGAACGAGTAGTTCCAGAGTGCGGTAGATAGTCGTCAGACCAATGTTTGGATAGACCTTGTGCACCGCAAGGTAGATGTCTTCAGCACTCAGGTGTTCAGATGTTTTGCTTAAGACATCAAGAATGGCCTCTCGCGGCACGGTTATCCGGTAACCGCACCCTCTGAATCTGCTGTGCCACCATGGCGGACCCATTCGATATCTATCATGCATACCATTCACCTCTTTATTTATTGAAAATGGTTTCCAATATCATTATAATGAAAATATCTTATTTGTCAAGGGGTAAAATAAAGGGCAGAATCTGTATATATTCTCATGCATATAGTCCATTTCCCTCATATTTTTGCCTATTTATTCTGTTAGATTTGAGGCGATCTTTGTCAGATAATATGTAAGCCAATCTCTTTCAATTATATGATATAATCGATATTTGGCAACACGGGAGTCCATACCGTCTTTTCTTCTGGAATATTTTGAAACAGGTTTTCCCCTGTAAACAAAACACCCCTCCTTTTCATGATACATTTCCAAGAGCCACGCAAGCAGTGCTTTGATCGGTTTCGAGCTCATGCCAATGCCATATTCAGAGAACATCACAAGTTCGTGAATAATACTATGACCATGATAAAAGAATCTTTTGATTTCAATTTCATCTTTTTGGGACAGATGATTGAGGAGAAAAGTGAGCCCCTGTCTCACATAGGGATAGTATGTATCATTTTGTGAGACGTACAGCGCATAAGTGGCATGAAAAGTAGAATAAGGACAACTCCTCGTCCAGTTACGTTGTTCTTTGTGCATTTGCAGGACCCAACCCCCATCTTCTCTTTGCCATTTTACCAGAAGGTCATACGCCTTTTTTACCCTCGGGTCATTTCCTACGCCCACCTTACCGAGTCCTATAAGGACAATCGCAAATCTACAGGGCATGTTGTGCAGCTTATCCACATCCACATCATACTTCTCAACATCTGTCTCAGCAATGAAACCATTCTTACATTGAAAAGAAAGAACATACTCGCATGCCTTTTTAATACGCTCATCTTTGATGCTAAAGCCCATGTCTCCGAGAATCGGTAAGATCCAGGCTGTGGTAACATATTTTGGACTGACTACTGTATAACCACCCTTTGGTAAGTATGATGGTGGTAACGCCCACGATCCTCCTGCGCACCAAGAACCATCTTCCTTTTGTCTAGAGAATATCTCAGCCACTTCTCTATCCTTCTCGACTTCTTCCCATAGTCTTTTTACCGTTAGTGAGTTCTCCTCCTCATCGAGGATGTAGCGATAAGTAAGCAACTTAACTGGTGCACAAGCATTGGCAAGTAACCATCTGATGTTATTCTTAATCTGTTTTTTAGATAACATCCGACAACTCCACTCTCATCTCACGCACACCGTCCGTACTTCGCGATATACGTTCGAATACTTTATGCACTACAGTAGAATTCTATATCTCAATCTATTTTTCCTCACGGCTGCCAATCAGAAGGCATACGCAGTGCGGGAATAGAATCGTACAGTGCCCTCATCTCCAGAAAAGATGCATTTCCAGCCGTTGCTCTATCAGCCATCTTATCCAACAGCTCATACTCATACTCAGCGACGCGTCTTTCTGGATCACCCATGAGGTCATTAGAGTCCCACGGCAAAACTTCGAGCTTATTGATTGCCATGTAATCACGGACTAAATCTCCCTGTACAAACCATAATCCCTTCATGTCGAAAATACCACAGCTATCAGGGTCTATTTTACCGTCACGACAATCTTTCCACACCTTTCCAGCAGAGAGAAACTTATCACCCGGCACGTCGCATGGGTCAAACGTGATCTTCAATCTTTTTATCTGAATACTATCCAGTTGCGCATCAACTTGAACCCAGCGTTTCTCATCCGCATTCCAGTACTCGCACAGCCAATGGTCTTCGTATCTTCCCGGCGTGAAATACGTCGCAAAACCACACCGCGCACGCGCAGCAATGCCCTTGAACCGTAATAAAGAACAAAGAAACACTGTGAAGTCCCTGCAGTTGCCCACCAATTGTCTTTCAGGTTCCCGATAGATGGTAATCGGTTGACTATCCAATTCATTGATGCGAGCCAGCATCTTCTCAACCGTTCTGATCTGCACTTCCTGTTTGCGCTCATCAGAAAGTTCAATACCATAGACCTCTGCCCAAAAAATATGGACGAAGACACCCTGCACCACCTTGCAGAGTTGTCGTATCTCAGAGGGAAGACCTTCATACAAATGTATGTAATTCCCAGGATCAGTCATGATACCCTGTTCTGTGTAATACTCTAAGATACCTCTTACATCATTATCCGAATCATATAGACTCATTTGTGTCCCCTTACCGGCATGTGAGTAGCCATAACAAAACATTAATATAATGCTACACACGAGTGAATTAGTATGTACAATATTTCGCATATATGACGCTCCTTTTAGATGAAATACCCTCTTATAACCGAGGATGGACTCCTTATCCATCATATCTATTCTCGTTCCAACAATCAATTACTCTAATTGTTATAAAACCTTCCTCTACACACGACAATTTATATGAGCTCACTGCAGTACCTGTCAAAATGGTTGTACTCCATGGTACCCATAAACAGATTGAAGAGCACCCAAGTCTATTAACGCTGCAGGTACTGCCAGGCCAAAGCGAACTGCACATACCAGCGGATTATCCACTATGGCATAAAACAGCATAGAAAGCATCTCAATTACATGTTTCATTTCTCTTACTCTAATGTGAATCGCCTGCTGTGTCAATACTCAAAGGTCGGGAGTCTAAGCCTCCGTACTCTTCACCAAATACCTATCTTATCATTTTGAATAGTATCAAGGCAAGAAATGATGAGGAAACGAGGATGTGCGTGCTTTGTCTTTTACTCTTCACGGTAAGAACCTGAACCTACTGTTTCGATATCTGTACAATTGAACAATTGTACAGATATCGAAATATAGATAGGATCAACAAACCAATTGAAAACGTGGTCATTCTGAACATGTAAACATGATACGGTCAAGTATCAACCTCTATCCTGAACATTACCTTTGACTCAGGATCAGGTCATCGCCATTCCTGGAGAAGTTCAAGCATACCCTCACTTTCTTCGCTTTTGATGATCGCGCCTGAGAGCATTGCAGAAAGACATATCTCTTCGCCTTGTTGGATTTCTAAAAAGACATTCCTTAGGAAAAAGTTGAACCGACTTGCGACCTGCTCTATGGCACATCTAATCTTACACAGGTAATTTTCAAATTCTTAGATGCCGTATTTTCTCTTCAAAAAAAAATCGCCCATTCGATCAGGTTGATTTTTTCTTTAAATAGTAGCCCATAAGAGCTGCCTCACCAAGAATGTGTTCTTTAATTGCTTTGAGAAGCTTACTCTTGTTCATTCCGGGATCACCCTGCAATACTGTATTCAACGCGAATATTTTAAATTCATAGCGGTGTCTACCCCACAAAGGACACGGTCCCATATATCCATTTCGCCGCATCCAGTTCTTCCCCTGAATTGTTCCATCAGGAAGACTTTCTCGACCGGGAATAGCTTCTGGTAAACCTCTCTTATCAGAAGGGATATTGTATACGACCCAATGTGTGATCTTGCCAAGAGGTGTATCTAGGTCCTCCATGATAAGGGCAAAGCTTTTTGTCCCCTCAGGAGGATTCTTCCAGGTTAGCGGTGGCGATACATCTTTTCCTTTACAAGTATAAAGCTCTGGTATGTCTCCCTCGTGTTCGAACGTTGCACTGAGTAGTTGAAAGTCCATCTCTACCGACTCCTTTCTCCACACTCATCTTCGTTGATACGACACTTCGACAATTATCGTATTGAAGTATTTCAGTATTTTTGATGAATACATGAAAAAATCATACAAGCCCTATAAGTTCATCTACTCGCTCAAGTCTTTGAGACGCTCCAGGCGTTCCGGCTCATTTTTTACCAGCCATTGGTCTTTTGAAAGAATCTCGTAGGCACGTTTGAAATATGGTTTGGCTTCTTCCTGCTTTTCTAGGAGGAGCATGCATTCTGCTATTTCTTCAAACACATAACCTTCAAAGTCAAATTCTATCCCTTCAATCTCTTTTTCTAATGCCCTCTGCATTTCGAGTGCTTCTTTTACCTTGCCAAGCGATCGATAGGTTCGTGCAATATTCCATGTTTGGATACGGATGCCTCGCACATCGTCCATCTCCTTCCGCCATGCCAGACCCTTCTTGAATAATTCCAGAGCCTTTTCATACTCTTCTAAATCATGATAGGTCCATCCAATATTGTTGTACAGCGGACCCAACCAGCGCTGTGCGCGTTCCTCTGTGGTCTTCTCGGCAAGTTCTAATGCCTTGAGACTCCACTCGAGCTGTTTTTCTGGTAGTTCAACAATTCCGAGCATATGTGCAGCATCGACTGCATAATAGTCTTCGTTATTGGTACGCGCGAGCTCCCAGGCTTCTAAGAAGAGTGGTTTGGATTTGTCCGGTTCGCCCGAGGAATTGTACACCCTTCCTCTTTCGAGAAGATATCTGATCTTGGCGATGGTCAATGCCTCGGTTAACATACCCTCAACAGAATCAAGGGTCGCGTGTGCATCTTGATACTTGCCCTGAAGTCCTCGAGTTCTCGCAATCTGCGTCAACAACTGAGCATAATAAGACATATCACCTGATTCTTTTGCTTGTGGAATAAGTTCCTGAAATTTTGCCTCTGTCTGTTCAAGTTGTTGAAAATCCCACAGGGTATCAAAATCAGGTAATGGCTCTCCTTTTTTCTCAAGTTCTGATTCCATAGCATGACCTCCTATCACCAAGACAATCAAGAAAACAACTATTGTTTTCATTTTTTTCCTCCTTTTGCGTGCGGATGAAATTCCACCTCATTCAAAAAACTAAACCAGAAGGGCGGGAAATTGTCCCTCAACGTAATCAACCCTCTTTTTCGGGAGGACCTGTTGGAAGAATAATCCATCCCACAAGGTACACAATAATGAGCGGAAGTATTCCCGTCACAAGATCTATAAAAACGAAGAGTAGCCGTATTAAAGTCGGGTCGAATGAGAACATCTCACCGAGCCCGCCACATATTCCAGCGATTTTTCTATTTTCCTCAGACCGATACAGTTTTTTCACATCGCCTCCACGTCCCGAGCCCGCCGCAGAGGCGGAGCTCCATTATTATTTTCACTCTTCTTCAATTCTGAATATTACCTCTGCCTCAGGATCTGGGCATTGCCAGTCTTGAAGAAGATCCAGAATACCCTCGCCTTTTTCATTTTTGATAATCGCACCTGATAACGTTGCCAGAAGACTACTCAGTGCAAAGATACAGACTTTTTCTCCAGCAGGGATTTCTAGACACGCATTCCTGACATAGAATGTTGAACCTACCTTTGACCGACTACACGGTCCTTCAGCTCTGACAACCGTAATTTTGAGATCTTTAAATCCCATTTTTCTCTCCTCCTTCTGCTCGATAACAAAGCAAAAAGATCACCAAAAAGCAAACCCCACCACTATCTGTGCCACTCTCTCCTCATCACCTTTGTTCTCCATAGCATTTGATAAAAGTCCCCTTCTCATATTCCTCAAATGCCTCTACCCAATTCCTGTTCCTGCTATCATCCACTGAGCATCACTGGATTGAATAATGCCTTTATTCCCGAGGTTACCTGCGTGTTTCACCATGCCGTCTATTACGTACGTGACTGTTTCGATATCTTGATGGGGATGCCAAGGAAATTCAAGAATATAGTCTCGTGGATCAGGAGAACTGAAATCGTCAAAGAGTAAGAACGGATCAAACAGTGGAACTTTGTTATAGCCAAAGGCGCGTCTCAAATTTACGCCCGCGTCTTCGATCGTTGGTCTGCGTTTCAGAATCTTGATTTTGGATGTCATCTAACCTTTGTATAAAACATATCCAGATTATTATGAATGTAAAGACACGAAAGGATGCTGTCTCTTTGCCTATCTATTCCTCGTCGACCCTTGAGACAATACTAAAAACCATGCCCTTGTAGCCAACAGGGTACAGCGTGCCATTAATTGTGTATCAACATCGAGATTGTCTTCTGAACAGCTCCATTGGCATAGCGACACTCACGTTCATTGTTTGTGGTGCTATTGAACGAATTGATCCAGCGCGAATCACTGTCAATACTTCTGGACTCGGTTCACCGAGTATCCTCAGCTTCACGATACTGTCCTCTGGGATACTCCTGATCTTTTCTCGAAGCCAGGTTTCAAAGCGCATATTGCCTGTAGTATAGGCATCAAACTCCAGCTGCACCATAGGCCGGGCAGGCAGCTCATGAAACTTCCACCGGAATAAGCAATCCTCATTATCATCACCAGCATCAATATGGAGTGTCAGATATCCCTTTTTCTCATCCTTTTCAGCAAATGATGTCCGCTCGATCGATCCAGGATACAGCACCGGTGTCGCACAGGGCATTCCTGTCAGATCTCTATCGATTATCTGCCACCGATGCATATGACCGCTGAGCACGCAGCAAAATTCCGGCGGTATGTCATGTATATCGACAACATCAGCTCCGCCACGAAAGGTGTAATTCCTCGGCCCCATAGTACAGCCATCCACACTCTGATGTATACACAGTATATAGGTTTCAGCCCTCATGTCGCGCCAACCTGTTTTATGAAGAATACGTTTAAACTTTTCCCTTATTCCATCTCTGATGAATGGAAATCCAGCGAGAACACATCTGTGTCCCCGAATCTCAACGCAAAAACACATAGGTCTTTCAAAGATAAAAATATTGGAATGGGCAGCCAGGATCCTGAATGGAATCATTGACCGCTCGTGATTTCCTGGCACTATGTAAACAGGTACGCCTCTGTCTGCAACTCTGCGTAGCGGTTCAAACGCCATATCGACCAACCGTGCTGAAACCTTACTACGATAGAAAATATCACCACCGTGGCAGACAAGATCAACCTCACCTTGGTATGCAGGTTCAAGTGCGCGCTCATAATTTCTAAAAAAATCTAGTCCTCTACGCCGTCGCATGACACGCGGTCTGAATGTATAATCAAATCCAAGATGGGTGTCAGTAAGAAACAGAATCTTTATCATATCCACCTGAGTATTCGAGCAAGCTTTACGCTGTCCACGAGGAGCTCTGGACTAAACCGTATGCCTATCCAGTTGCCTGTTGATACGATCCTGCGTATCTCAGTCGTTACTACCATCATTCGGTCGAGTGTCATCAGGTCAAAACAGTATTGCCGCTCATTGAATCCTTTTATATACCCAGGAGGTGCTGGAATGTCCTTACCCGAGATAAGATGCTCTCTGTGTACAATCTCCCCGTTCTCAAAGACAAGCAATATTCTTCCCTTCCTAGAATTGTCTGTTTCTTCCCAGGCAATAGATGATTCTGTAAGCCAAACAAGCCATCGAGCCCTACGTACGCTGTGCGTACCCTTGAGTACGTTCGCTTCGATAATTCCTGCAACGGATTCAGGTCTCCATACGTGCCCATGTATCTCATCTGTCTCAGTGTCATCATCGTCAATCGCAGTCTCCTGCTCAGCTCTTCGCTGCAGCCACAGTTCCTTGCCAAGTTTATTCAGGGCATACTTTGCAGGCACAGCACGCAAAGCTCGAGCATGCTTCTTCCAGAAGAGCTCAAATCCCTGCCGTACACATTCAACCCCGGGTGCGTAGTCTTGAGACATCCCAAACGCAGTATATAGATCTCCTTCATCTGGTTTATCTGCACAGATCATGGTCATATCCCTTATTGCTGCTAGTTGTTGTGCGGGGATCTTGCTCGCAAAAGGCCCTATGCAGTACTTTATACTCGGTGTAGTATTCCATTTCTTAAAATCAGAAGTGCAAAACCAGATGCCCCGCTGGCGTTTTTTGAGGGCAATATTATACGGCGGCACATACTGTTTGATCTCATCTGATTCAAGAATCGCTGCCTCAAGTGCCGAACCGGTCTCGGTGATATCGAGCTGTTTTGCCTGGGACAACATCTCAAGAATGTGTTCTGCATGACGTGTTCGTTTCCTGAAATAACCATTCACTCTCTTCCTGATAGAGGTTGCCTTACCGACATACAAGACATCACCGTTTGACCGTAACATACGATACACTCCAGGTTTGTCAGGTAGGTGTCGCCGTTCGCGGGCACCCATTGGATACGCACGGTAAAAGTGAACATGTATCGGCATCTCTTTGAGCCATTTTACCAGTTGCTCAAATGTGTGTACCGTGTACTCTTTCTTCAAGGATTTTATTAATTCCCGCCATATCACGGCAGTAGCAACGATGTGGTTACGACAACGTCTTTGCTCTTGAACAGAATATCCGTAGTAGCCAGCAAGTGCCCGGATTCCCCTGCGTGGCAAAGCCGGGAAAAGTCTCCGTGCGATTTCATGGGTACAGATGATGTTTAAGGGAAAATCGCGTCGAGACCCGTGGTGCTCGTGTAGGTCACGCAAGAAAGGCTCTTCGAACTTGGCATAATGTATGATTACCGGGCATGTCTCCATATCATCCAATTGTGCGATGTCTTCAGCGGTTGTAACGAGTTTTTGCCATACCTCCCCTGCAGACATGCCCGATGCGATGTTTTCCTGACAGATACCAGTAACTGTCTGTATGCGTTTCGGAATTATCTGTTCACGAGGTGCTTTCACAAAATATGTCTCCATCTTTTGCTGAGGCTTCTCTTCATATAAAAAAGTGTCTGACCGGGCCCATCCTATTTCTATGACATCCCCCTTCTGGGGATTCGCACCGGTAGTCTGACAATCGAGAAACAGTACGATCAAATCTTCCAAATTCATAGTCATATAGTCATCGGCATAAGGCTACAGTAAGAGAATTCCTCATAAACCATGATTAATGCCAGAACTCCTCCAGAATTTTGCCGATTGCCTTTTCATGAGTAACATCTTTGATTGACCATTCCTTTGGCAGTAGGGACCGGTACGGATCACGCACGAACCGCGTGTCAATGAGAAGGATCACGCCTCGATCAGTCTCAGACCGGATTACCCTGCCGGCAGCCTGCAAGACCTTTATCATACCCGGAAACTGATATGCAAACGCAAAGCCACGCCCATCTATCTCATCGAAATAGTTTCTCATTAATTCCCGTTCCAAGGAAATACCCGGCATGCCGACACCGACGATGACGGCACCTGTCAGCCGTTCACCGATAAGGTCGATCGATTCGGCAAACACACCACCCATGACCGCGAATCCAACGAGATGGTTACCTTTTGTCTGATCGAATTCCCTGAGGAATTGTTCCCTGTCCTGCTCGGACATGTGAGAGGATTGAACGAGTGTGGTAATGTCCGGTCTCAACAGGTGAAACATATCGTAAATCATCTTCATATACTCATAGGATGGGAAGAATACAAGGTAGTTTCCCTTTTTTGCATCAACCAGAGAGCAAATAGCATTCGCAGCCGCTGACTGAGTATATGCACGGTGCCTGAATAAAGTGGAGACTCGACTAGCAACCATGACACACAGTCTATCCTGTTCAAACGGCGATGGCAATGTCAATGTTGCTGCCGTATCATCACAGCCGAGCGACTCGATGAAGTATTGCATCGGGTTCAGTGTACCGGAGAAAAAAATGGCTGAGCGGAATTTTTCAAGCGTCTCACGTAGATAGCGGGCAGGATCAATACAAAACAGCTTCACGCATAGATCTCTACCAGTGCATGCATAACATGTAGCATAGTTGCGGTCATATCGGTCAGCCGTTCTTAAAAACGTCCGTGCTCTAAAATACATATCCATTAATTGTGTTCTGAACTGAGTGGGCTGGTTTAACAGCAGCCATTCTTCCGACAATTTGGTAAGCCGCTTGAGCAGAGAGCATACATCGAGGGGAGGTTCTCGCTCAGCAATCGGTTTCTGTTCCTGCTCGCAGAGCGTCCTTTTTTTCATCATCCAGGTATTAATCTTTCCGAGCACACTGTATACCTTTCTGAGTTTGTTCTTCAGTTCACCTCTGAGTTTTTGAATCTGATGCATCGATAGTTCAACCGAATACATCTCACGCGCCCGGTCAATGAGATTGTGCGCTTCGTCTACCAGCAGTACGTAATCCTCTTTGCCATCTTCGAAAAATCTCCTGAGATATACATCAGGGTCAAATACATAGTTATAATCACAGATAATACATTCAACCCAAAGACTCAGTTCGAGGGCAAACTCAAATGGACACACCCTGTACCTTTCTGCAAGATTGATGACCATGTCCCGCGAAAAGCTGTCACGCGTGAACGCATCGTGCAAAGCACTATTGACCCGGTCAAAGTGTCCCCGGGCATATTTGCAGTCATCAGGATTGCACACCTTATCTGTATTCAGACACATCTTCTCCTTTGCGGTCAAACTGAGTGACTTGAGTTTCAATCCGCGTGCTCTGAGGATTTCCAGCGTCGCTTCAGCTGCCTGCCTGCCAGTTGTACGTGCTGTCAGATAAAAAATCTGTGAGATGTGCCCTTGTGCAATCGCCTTGATCGACGGCACAAGCACAGCCATTGTCTTGCCGATACCGGTCGGCGCCTGAACCAGAAGCTGACCGCGTTGTTGGATTGCTGCCTCTGTATTCTCAAGCATCTGTTCCTGGCCTAATCGAAAGGTCTCAAATGGAAATTCGAGTTTCTCTATCGAGGCATTCCGACTATCTGTCCATGAAATGATCATACGAGCCCACTCGACATATTGTGAAACGAGGGCATTGAAGAATTGCTCGAGTTCATCTATTACAAAAGAACGTAGTACTTCGCGTTTTTCATGCTGTCCAAGGTGATAATAGGTTAACTGCACATCAATCTTTTCTAGATAGTTCTGGTTAGCATATATGTATGCATAACACTTTGCTTGTCCCCAGTGGTATCTGTCGTCTTGTTGAACAAGAATGTTCAGATCTTTTCTGGTCGTTTTTATTTCATCGATGATGACACGATCTGGATAGATGTACACACCGTCAATCCTCCCTGAGAGGTCGAGTACAAAATAATCTGTCTCTATCCGATGACAGACATGGACTTCTCTAGAATATTCTCGAGGTCGTGACTTCTGTATCATTTGATGCGCATGAATGGCATCGAGAGGACTGCTGAGACCGAACGTTGTCATATCTAAGTCACCCGACCTGAGCGTATACGCTATCAGTTCCCGCACTGATAACCTGAGTATGTGCCTTCTTGTTATGCGTTTAGTCATTGAATCACCAATGAAAATGTAGTTTGAATTGGTAATTTACTATAGTTCAGTCTTTGAAGGTTGTCAAGTTTGACAACAGAGTGAATAATACCGAGCTGTTCGGCAAGACGATTATAGTGAGGGATGTAGTTTTGAGTCAACACGAGAAGTACCATTTCATCATGACATCAGTACAAAAATAGCGAAGGCTTGTTACACTTTCGACACTTCGACAATTGTCGAAGTGTCGTACTATCGGCATCAGCTCAATAGTCTGAAAAGTAGTTGTACAAAATATAAAATAATAGGCACACCCAACACCAGAATCCAGAAGAGCCAAAGTCTCCTTTGTCGCTTGGGCTCTGGACTCTGTCTCCATTTGACGTTCAGTAGTTCTTTCTCTATAGGAAGGCTATCAATTATTCTCTCTGCATCGAGCACCATTGTCTTTGGAGCGAAGATTATGTATTCGACACCCGGTCCAGCGGCTGGAAAGACAGCCGCGAGTACGATGCCCGTAATTGCACCCTGTTGTAGATAGCACGGAATATCATTTTCACGTAGTGTATTGATCACCATGTCTGCAACAAATGGTTGTTGGTGTCTGAAAACCTCAACAAATTTCATGTTTGAAGAAAGACTTGCTGCTTTCTTGCGCGAGTCTGTCTCTTCTTGCAGCTTATCAACGAGCAGTACATCACAATCCGCGCACCGAGTGATACCTGACTTGTATTCAGCTCTACACTGAGGACAAAACATAATCTACCTCACTTCACAAATATGATGAATTCCTTGCGAGGACCTGATTCTATCTATTTCGTATCTTCCTGATCACAATCTTAGCAATGCACCTATATAAAAATAATTCACCCACGTAAAAGTATACACCTCATCTACATCAGCACCGCCCTCAAGGACACGATAACCGTACTTCAGTGACAACCTATCACCAATATCAGTCAAGAGAGCGACGGATATATCTTCAGCTCTGCCTTGTGGAGACGCAAGCGCATCACCATCCAGCACCAGAGCCAGCGGCTCAACAAACCTCCACGCAAAGCTGAATCTGATAAGCGGGACAAATCCAACGTTCTTCTTTTCCGAATTATGAATCGAATCAGCGATGCTGATAGCAGCATCACGGATCTTTGCGGTTACCCCCAATCCGAGTTGCATATTGTCGTGCATAAACCAGCGATACTGATATGACAGACGGTACGAATTGAATCGGAAAACGCCTTCCAGCAGTACATTTGCTTCGAATGATTCACCCTCAAAAATGACTTGGCGGTCCACGCTTCCTGAAGCATGCAAAGTAAGCGGGGCGATCAGAACTGAAATCGAATTTCTCTTGTTGAAATAATACGTCAACCGGCCCCGGACAAACCATGCCGGTTCAGTCTCCAATTCCTCGGAAAACGAGATCAGTGTGCCAGTAGCATTAGGAATGCGGATATCATTGTATCCACTTAGAGCCGCACCAGATTCGATATCAAACTCAAATCGCTGCGCTGCATCCGCGAATAATGCACCCGTTAAAAGCAGAATGAAAATTATATTGTTTCTCATGATTCCTCCATTCAATTATCCAAAATTCTCAAACCAAGTCAATACGTAAAATCTTCTTTTATGTTGAAAGAAAATGCATAAAGTCACATAATCAACCTGCATTCTGCGACCCTTGGCCTCGCCTCTCACAAAATCACCCTCTCACCAATTCACCGCATCACAGAAGATATGTTACCAATATCAATTTCGCCAGAAGTTCAAGTTTACTCTCATTGCCCAACTACCTGCTTTTGTATTCATCATCAATAGTATAGTAAATAATAAATACGGATCCAGCTCTTGTAGAATGCGGATGAGCCCGACCCGTCGGTCCTTTCTTCTTCCGCGCCTAAATAAAAGAGCCCCCTTACGGGGGCTCTTCACTGTGTATTCCTATACACACTCTATTTTTGTGGCTTTTTCACCTTTTGGTGAGTTAGTAATTTCGAACTTGACCCGGTCACCCTCCTGCAGGGTACGGTAACCGTCACCGAGAATGTCTTGGAAGTGGGCAAATACATCACCACTGCCATCTTCTTTTTCGATGAAGCCATATCCTTTCCTACTATCAAACCACTTTACTGTACCGTATTGCATGTTTCTCCTTTCAAGTCTTTCTTTATTGAGGGGTGTAAGAATATGAGTATTCTACAGATCCATCAACAAATTATATGACTCGCTGACAGTATAGCTAAATAAACAAGTTTGTCAATAGTCAAATTATAACTCTACACCGGAACATCATACCATCCGCTCGAAGACTTTTCTGAAATGAAAGCCGTAGATCGCCAAGGTAATGGCAAGGGGTGCAAGCCGTGGTCGACTGAAGACGCTCCGCAAGAAAAGCCGCCAGTAGTGTAATCGCTCTTTCTCCTTTATACCTAACACAAAAACCGACAAGACAAACGCCCTCAGCTGACTTGAGCTAATGCGTGTCGGACTCTTGTGCAACGGCTTATAATTATCCAAGAATCTTTGCACCCGTGCATAGAAGTAATCAGGAGAATAAATGGTCCTGACGATTTTCTTGTAACCTTCTAGGAGCGTCGCGCGGCGCATTTTAGGTACGAAATTAATAGAACAATCTGTGTTGTCACCTGATGCCTCTGATAGTAACCGATTTTCCTTTTGTAGTCGCTGATACAGTCTTGTGCCACGAATTGCATTGAGGAGACCTACCATGGCAGTCACTATTCCGCTGTTTTGAATGAACTGAATTTGTCTCTCAAAAATAGTGAGTGGGTCATTGTCAAATCCGACGATGAAACCGCCTTGCACCTGCAGGCCAAAGTGCTGAATTTTTTCAACGCAGGAAATCAAATTGCGGCTCTTGTTCTGGCGCTTACCACATTCTGCTAAACTCTCCTCATCAGGTGTCTCAATACCAACAAATACAGTATCGAAACCAGCCTGGACCATTAAGGTCATCAACTCTTCGTCGTCTGCGAGATTGACCGAAGCCTGTGTCAGGAAGGTAAATGGGAATTTCATCTTTTTCATCCAGTGAGCTATGGCTGGTAACATCTCTTTCTTGAGACGCCTTTTATTCCCAATGAAATTGTCATCGACGA
>Ga0209636_10001407_pt1 | contig 24253 bp, 26 predicted proteins | sample DeeMarSWOR152_54_FD_187464 | JGI IMG/M metagenome (GOLD analysis project Ga0209636, IMG submission 187464) | Marine sediment microbial communities from White Oak River estuary, North Carolina - WOR-1-52-54 (SPAdes) (version 2) | ecosystem: Environmental > Aquatic > Marine > Intertidal zone >...
CGATTGTCAAAGAAAATCAAACTCTGCTTCCTCATTTAAGGACATGATCTCTTGCTTGTCAAGCGTTTTTCTTCAAAGGTTTCCACAATTTTTTCATGACTTTGGGTCTATGGGGATGGATTCGCTCCAGAGAGGGAAATAAAAAAGTGGAAGACTGAGCACTCGAAAAGGAGGGGCGAGGCTGCCATTTTCTTGGGAAAAAATGACAGCCTGCTGAAGGGGATAAATCAATAGATAAGGGGATTTATTCGAAACTCCCAGTAAAAAGGAGGGGTAAAAAGGAGGGTCTTAATGCTGCCTTGCGCTTTGTTTCGGCTCATCTTTGTGCTCCATATATAAATACGCAAAAAGTCTAGAAAAAGTTGCAAGATTTAAAATTCATTTTTTTAATTAATCCATAAAAGAATTTTTATTCAGGGTGTTGGATTGTTTGATAAGGGCAGATGTCTCGTTGGAGGGGATGTATTCAATTGATACGAAGGGCGTTATGAAGAGATTTTCTTGGCGAAAGAAGGGATCAAACAGGGGTTTTTAGGACTGAAGAATAGAGTGTTAAGCTTTTTTGATTCTTTGTTTCCCCCTTTTTATTAATACTACTTAAATATTATACCATAAATTATCTTTAAATTTCAACATATTTTTTCTAATTTTAAAAAATTGACTGTTTTGGCCTGATATTGACACTTTTTTTGCATAAAATAGGGCCTTTTTAGCTGTTTCTTCAAATGAATGAAAATACACGAGTTTTTTCCGGGCTTTTTGACTATTCATTTCATATCTTTTAGAATGACTCCAAACAATAGAGGATGATTGAGAAGAAACCTTTCCCTTGATCCAAAGGAGTATGATCATGGATATGGATAAAGAATTATTCAAAGAATTTGGGTATAAATTCGTTGATTGGGTCACTAATTATTTGAGTGAGCTGGAGAATTTTCCCGTTCGCTCTCAAGTTCAGCCGGGCGATATTCGGGACAAACTTCCCGAAGGCCCTCCGAATCAGGCTGAGGCTATGGAGAGTATTTTCCGTGATTTTGAAAGGATCATACTCCCTGGAATTACCCACTGGCAGCACCCCTCCTGGTTTGCCTACTTTCCGGCAAACAACAGCCCCCCTTCCATCCTGGCAGAGTTGCTCACTGCCGGCATCGGCGCACAGTGCATGATCTGGCAGACTTCTCCGGCCGCCGCTGAGCTTGAGGAAGTTGTTCTGGAATGGCTGCGTCAAATGCTCGGACTTCCAGAAGGAATGACAGGAGTCATCCAGGACACGGCATCTACCGCGACTCTGGTTGCCCTTCTCACTGCCCGGGAGAAAGCGACGAAATTTGAGGCTAACCTGAAAGGATTGAAGAGGCCTTTAATCGTCTATGCCTCTGAAGAGACCCATTCAAGTATAGAGAAAGGGGTGAAAATTGCCGGTTACGGTAGAGAAAACCTGCGTTATATTCCGACGGATGAATCCTTTGCCATGATCCCCTCCAAACTTGAAGAAGCTGTTAACGAGGACAAGAAAAGAGGTCTTCAGCCTGCCTGTGTTGTCGCCACTCTCGGGACCACATCCTCTACTGCTGTGGACCCGTTAGTCCCGATCGGGGAGATTTGCCGCCGCCATGGGCTATGGCTTCATGTCGATGCGGCTTATGCCGGGACAGCTGCTATTCTTCCAGAGAAAAGGTGGATTATCGACGGAGCCGAAAAAGCGGATTCTTTTGTTTTTAATCCTCATAAATGGATGCTGACGAACTTCGACTGCTCGGCTTACTTCGTCAAAGACCCTGGTGCGTTGATTCGAACATTTGAGATTCATCCGGAATATTTGAAAACGGGGATTGACGCTCAGGTGAAGAATTTCCGGGATTGGGGAATTCCACTGGGAAGACGATTCAGAGCGCTCAAGCTGTGGTTTGTCATTCGCTCTTACGGAGTGGAAGGCCTTCGAAAGATTGTGGGTGAACATATCCGCCTGGCTCAGTTGTTCAAGGGATGGGTGGAGGAACACAAAGTTTTTGAGCTCATGGCTCCAGTGGATTTTAGCCTTGTCTGTTTTCGATTGAATGATGGGCGTGACGAAGAGGCTCTCAGCGACCTGAACAAACAGCTTCTTGAAAGCCTGAATCAGACAGGGAAAATTTTTTTGACGCACACCACCCTGAGGGAAAAATATGTGCTTCGCATGGCCATTGCGGCACGAACTACTCAAGAGCGCCATGTCCGGGACGCCTGGGAGTTGATCACATCAAAGGCAGCGGAGATTCTGAAGTGATTTCGCTTTATTTATTGCCTGTCATAGTTGGGATCAGGCTTTATCATCGCAGGAAGAAATGTTTCTGGTTTTGATTGTTCGTCTTCCTATCCAATGAAGCCTGGCCTTCGAAGCGGCTGTTGTTTTTATTGAAGCGAGCGGAGTGATGAAACTAGAGGTTAACAGTCAGATTTTCGAGACGTTCCCCGGGTTAAACCTGGGTGTTGTCATTGCCAGGCAGATTGACAACACCGGCTCAGCCGATGGGATTATTGAATTAATCCGAAAAAGGGAAAAAGAAATTAGAGAAAATTACAATACAGAGACCCTCTCTCAGGAACCAAAAATAGAATCTTGGAGAAAGGCATATTCGGTTTTTGGCGCCAAGCCGAAGAAGTACAAGAGCTCAGTGGAGAGCCTTTACCGCATGATTCTGAAAGGTGTTGATTTGCGGCCTATCAATAAAATCGTCGATATCTATAATTACATTTCTGTAAAACACATGGTTCCCGCTGGCGGGGATGACGCGGCGAAAGTGGATGGAGATGTAGTTTTACGGTTTGCCAGAGGAGATGAGCGTTTTACTGCCCTCAATTCTGATGAAACAGAAACCGTGAAAGAGGGAGAAGTTGTCTATGCTGATAGTCGTGAAGTTCTGTGCCGCAGATGGAACTGGCGGGAATGTGATAAGACAAAAATGACAGAAAAGACCAGAGACGTTGTCCTGGTTGTCGAAGGGCTTCCGCCTGTGACTCGAGAAGAACTAAACGCAGCTCTTGATGATCTAAGTCAAATGATCGAAGAGTACTGCAGCGGGGAAATCAGGACAGCTGTCCTGGATAAAGTCAATCCCGAGGTCGAAATTTAATCAACCTGAATTATTCATAAAATCTGCCGACACCACATACAAAAAACCTCTGAAGGATGACGAATTCTCTTATGTCGGCATCTTTTCCCCTTCGGGCGAGCCGATCTCACCACATCTACTTTGTTACAGCGCAATCGCGGTGGATGACCACAGCTTCATGCGCTGTGCCTCGTACCTCCGGCAACCTCGACTCGTGAATAATCCAGGTTAGGCAGATGTGTTTTGCGTTGAGCCTTTTTTAAGCTTGATTGTTTATGGCCAAAGCCGAACTTTCACCAGTGTCTTTAAGACATGCTTTTTCAAATTCTCTATTTTTTTACCTCACTGCTTGAACGCAGGACTCCTTCAGGGTCAATAAATCGCACATAGAATCCCCAGCCTCCTCCTCCCTGAAGAACCTTGACCAGGAGTTTATTCCATCCTTTCTTCAGTTCGACAGAAATTCTGTCCTGGTCAGGGTAAGCACCGCGGTAGGCCGGGTTGGAATGGATGAGATTGTCGTTTAACCAGATACGGACACCGTCATCGCTTCCGATGAGCATGTGCGTCTTGAGTTCTTCTGGAGAGAAAACATACACCAGACCATAGGCGATGGCCTGCTCATTCGGTTCGAAAAGTCCCGCAAGATGGACAAATCCCGATTCTTCTGCCTGAATTTTCTTCCACTCGAGCTTAAGGTTGTTTTTTCCAGTGTATTTTTTCTTCAAGTTTGTTTCCTTCTCAGGCGGATAGGCTGTTTGAAGATAACTCATATCCGGAGCATCAAAGGGGCCGATGAGGTTCCACTCCTTGATAAAACGGCGTAAAGATGGAGAGCGAGTCATGCCCACAAAGGCCAGTTCCATCCCTTCAGAGCTGGCGGCTTTGCCAGTGACCTGAAAGGTGATCTCGTTCAAACCGGATTGGAGAAGAACATTGTTCAAGGTCAGCTTGTCGATTTTTTTATCTGGTGAATAACCCTCGAAAGTTTCGGATTCATGGGGCAGGATGTGCTCTCCACCCTTGAGTTCAGAAATTTTAAAATTCCCCATCGATGGTCCCCTGAGAAAATAAAGCTCAAGGTTATGGTGTTCACCGAATTCTACAGAGAATGTCAGACTGGCCTGTGTTCCCTTGTGTGCTTTTTCTGTCATGAGGACAGGGTATCTATTTCCAGTCTGGTTGTAGTATGAAGTGAGTTGCTGGGAAAGATTTTCCGCTTTAAATTCCATTCCAGAGAGTTTGTCTCTGAATGTCGTGATTTTCTTCTTGTTCATCTCTCCCCAATCAGGAAAAATGAAACCAAGCGGGGACTCCAGAGCAAAGGGAAGTCTAGCTTTCATCGGAGGGAGAGCAGGGAAAGGTTTATGGGGCTCACTCTGGTACCAGTAAGCCACAGAGGAGAAATAATCGGAGCGGTCATTGGCATGGCCGTGCTCGATCGTGACACGGATGGATTTTTTAAACGGAATGGGGTCGGGGACATGAAAACGGTAGACAGTGGCTTTCGAACCGGTTTTGAAATCAGGTTCCTGGAGGGGACAACCGTAGAACGGATTTTCGTCTTCTCTCATACCCCAGGCATCGGAGAAATAGTCTTCCGAACCTGTTCCGTAGAGTGAGGGTGTTTTTTCACCGTCCACATAGATCATATCATCTCCTTCTCCCCACCATCCCATGGCTCGCTGAAGGATACTCAGGTTGCAGCCGACGTAATGACCATGGCCGGTGGCGTCGAGGAAGAGGTAGTTTTTCAAAGGCTGACAGGGGATCTCCTGACGGTACTGGGCGTGGAAACAGGGCGTATCCGAGGGAAGCTCAGTGAGCTCTCTGTAATCGATATAATAGTAGAAGGCCCCTACGGTTAGAGTCCCTTCGTTTGTCGCCGTAATCCGGGCAGATTTCTGGAAGGGCATATACCAGTAGCAGTTTCGAGCTCGTCCGTTAGAGGAACAGTTTATAGGGAGCGAGCTGAAGTTGCGGTTAAGACCGTGTCCCACACCAAAAAAATCACCGATCGGAACTTCGACAGAAGGTGATTCTTCCTCGTCCCAGTACATTCTCAGGATGATCTTACGGCCGTAAAAGGGCTCAGCGGAGATGGTAATCCATATGTGGTGGATAGCTGCCGGGCCTTTTATCTCTGCAAGTACAGCGGTTTTTCCCGGCTCTATGGACAATCTGTCATTGTTTCCTCCTGTACGGTCATAGGAAGAGATACGTTTAGACGTGTAGTTTTGATGCTGACCCAGTTGGCTCAACAGGTCCTGATTCTGTGCAGTCATCATACCTGTGCTCATCTGGAGAGAAAGACAGAAAAAGAGTAGAAAAATCCCCGTTTTCAAGACGCTTTTCATTGAACCTCTCCTTTTTAGCTTTTTTCTTTTATTTGGTTCTCTTCCATATTGTGTGTATGAATTACACGGAAATGGATGGAGCGACCTTGAAGATTTAGCCTTCCAGAGTCGTTCTTCGAGGGAACCCGATGGAGTCGGGCCCGAGGACTGTTTGAGCATGGTATAGTCCATCGGACGGGACAAGAATAAGCTAGGACATCTAGGCGCGTGAATGGATAGGCTCGCGGAGTTCCGCAGGGCCGAGAAGGTTGATGAGGGAATGGCGTTAAAAATCTGAAGGGAGCGACGCCATTTCCGTGTATTGTTATCAAAAAATTACCTGCACAAAATGGAAGAAAGCCTTTTATTTAATTCAATTTTTCGGGAACACCCGCTTTCTGGAAGAAGGATGCTGCCTGAGCGATTCTCACCATCTCTGGTTTCACATCGAGAGGAAAGACCTGGTAGACCTTGTCTTCCTCGAGGATTTCCTCTGGCTTCGGGCCGGCATAAGTGATGGGAGACGGAGTGTTGTTCACTAAAGCATTTTTAAAGGATTCGGCGTCTTGAGTAATAAGAGCGATGTAGATATTCTCATAGTTCAAATGTTTCTTGATGGCGCGGTTGACGTCTTCGTGTGTGATTTTTGGGAGTCTTCTCTGGACTTCGACCAGGAAGTCCTTGTAACCGTAGTATCTGGAGTCCATCTTCCAGCCAAGTATTTCGCCAAGAGTCTGGGCATAAAGTCTTGTGTAATTGAGGAGGTATGTTCGGGTCATCTCAAATCTTTCCTCGGGAATACCCTCTTCCACAAGTTTCTTGAGTTCAAAAAGCGCCTGACGCAGGGCAAAATGGCGGTTGGAATTTTTCAGCGGACGGATCCAGATGGAGAAGTACTGTTGCTGGCGGCAGTGATTTTGAGCCGGGAACTTGCGCCGTCCTTGAATGAAATGATCTGCATAGGCGTAATCTCCGTAGTTCTGTCCTCTTTCCTCACGGATTTTCTGGAAGAGAAGCGAAAGATGCTGCCTGTGTTCTCCGAAATGGGAGACGGCAATCCAGAGAGCGAAGTAGTCATCGTCAGCCTTTGAAAGGGAAACAGGGAATCCCATGGACATAGCCGTGGCCGGAGTATTTTTCTCTGCGATAACGACCTCAAGTCCCTGTGGCATCCGTTGTTCGGGTAAACTGATTGGGGGCGTATGCCCTTCTGGAAGAGCTGAAAAATCTTCCATGACCTTATCCGGAAAGTCAGAGGGGTATCCTCCGATTATTCCGATTGTGATGTTGCCCTGGAGGAAATGTTCTGCGTAGAACGCTCTGATGTCGTCAAGAGTCAGCTTTGCAAGAGTCTCCAGTGTTCCAGCCTCGTGATGCCCGTAGGGGTGTCCCTCGTACATCAGAAGGTTCAGGATTTCCTTGCCGAACTGCTCATCCATGTTGCTGACAAGTGTTTTTTCCAGGAAATTCAGCTGGTTGGTTTTTATTCGCGTGAAATCATCTTCGCGGAAACCGGGATCAAGAAGCATGCCTTTGAAGATGGCATAGTATTTTTCTAAGTTGTCCGCATGGACGGTTCCTGTGAAAACCGACATTTCCTTTTCGACGCTCAGGCCGACATATGTGGCCATCGGGTAGAATTTCTTCTGGATTTCTTTGTATGTCAGGCTTTGGCTGCCGCCGCTCGCCATCATGCTCAGAGTGAGTGCACAGAGCCCTTCTTTTCCTGCCGGGTCGTTGACTGAACCGATATTGAGAAGAATTCGAAAGCTGATAAGGGGATTCCCTTCGCGAGGGATGAGTTCACATTTGAGTTTATCCGGACTGGCCTGGCTACAGGAGAAGTTCGCGAAAGCGATACTCAAAACAAGGACGCCTGTTAAAAAGAGTTTGGTTTGGTTTCTCATTTTGTGTTTCCTCCTGATAAAGTGACGACAGTGCTGTTTGTTTTTTTAAAGTATTTTTGACACACGTTTTGGATATCTTCTGGAGTCACTTTATCGAAGAGGTCAAACAGCTTGTTGACAGTCCCAGGGTCGGTTGTCAGGTTAATGTATTGAGCGAGGACGCTGGCGATTCCATCAGTGGTGCCTAATGCACTGGCAAAAGAGTATTTTTGATTGGATTTGATCTCGGCCAAAAGCTCTTCGGAAACAGGCTCTTTTTTCAGTCTTTCCAGTTCTTGGAAAATTTCCTGCTCGACGTAGGGAAGGTCTTTTTCATCTTTTAGGGTAGCGTTAAAAGTTAAGAGATAGGGATCTCGTCTGTCAGCGAAGCTTGCATTGAAGGAAAGACATTTTTGCTCTTCAATCACGAGTTTCTGGTAAAGGGGAGAAGAGCTGGAGAATGAGGTTTCGGCCAGGAGATCGAGTGCGGCCTTATCGATTTTCTCATCGGAGAAAGCCGGACCATGGAAGCCGATGACCAGCCGAGGCAGAGTCTTTGAAGGCCAATCATAATGAGCTCTTTTAGCCTTTACTTGGGGAGGTTCTTCAGGGGTCACCAGATTGTAGTCGGATTTTTCCCAGCCGCTGTAATATTTGTTGACATACTCCATCAACTGGTCATGGTCATAGTCTCCGGCGACGAGAAGGATTGTGTTATCCGGAGCGTAGAATCGTTTTTTAAAGAGCTGGCTGTATTCATACTGGTTGGGCATATCCAGGATATCCTCGAGATAACCGAGAGTCGTGTGCTTGTAGGAATGCTTGACATAGGCCTTGTCTCTCAATGTTTCGAAGAGGCGTCTGCCTGGGCTGGATACGCTTGAGTAGTATTCGCCCTCGATGACCGGGGCTTCGGTTTTGAGCATTTCTTCGTCGTAGTAGAGGTTGATGAACCTGTCCGCTTCCGTCTTGATGACAGCTTCCAGGTTTTCTCTCCCTGCAAAGACCACAAAATAACAGGTGTAGTCATCTGTGGTGTAGCCGTTCGTTCCTGCGCCTAACTTAGTCAGGAAGTCATCGTAGGCCTCTTTGGGCATGTCTTTTGTGCCTTTGAACATCATGTGTTCGAAGAAGTGGGCAAACCCGGATTTTCCAGCTTCAATCTCATTTCTCGAGCCAGAACGGATGATGAGGTAATGGGAGATGATGTGCGGATTGTCAAGGGGAATGGAGACAACTTTCAACCCGTTGTCCAGCACCTCGATCTTGTAGTCGTAAGGAAAAATTTTGGAGCTCTGGAGCATGGGGGGAATACTTAGAAGAAGGAAAATGGAGAGGACAGCAGAGATAAATCTAGTCATTTTTTATCCTCCTTTAAAGATTTTTGGTTTGATTTGGATTATTAATCCTATTCTTTGATAGAGGAATATATACCAGAAATGAATGAGAAAAGCGAGGAATACGGGAATTCTTTATATTCATTTTTCTCCTTGATTATCTGCCTTATTTTTTCATTTTTCGATCCAGCCAACCAAGCTTGATGGAGGATTTTTGGTCTCTCGTTGTGTAAGGTTTAACATCAAGGATTGGAGTGCCTTCGATCATGTCGATTCCAGAGACTTTAAGCGAGTTTCCTTTCCTTTCGATGACTTTAACCACAGTCATGCCTATGGGGTTGGGCCGGTTGGGACTGCGTGTGGAAAAGACTCCTCTCAAGCTGTCATCAAGCAGAGGCTTGGTGTGGAGTCTATACCCTTCGGATTCATGGAAGGCAAAAAGAACGACGAGATGGGAAAATCCCTCTATATCTTTGAGTCCTTCCTCAAATTCCTTGAATAGCTCAAGCTCTCCATGAACTGAGTCGAATCCTCCTGAATCGGCGTATTTTTTTGAGTCAATATCCTCTTTCTTCTTAAAGGGAGAATGAACGATCCCTATGGATTTAAGCTTGAATTCCATGGATATCGACCTTCTCGAAGGAGAGTTTTTCCCGTAAAGATTTTAAATTGGCTTCATTTTCAGGGAGATAAATGAGGTGGCTGGGGCAGCGGCAGTCTGAGGACCCGAATTTTTTTAAAGGAAAACATGAATTATTGAGTGACTTTTTGGCTTCATTCAATATCTGGCATTCATCAAAATAATCATTTCTGACCCAGATTTCTTTAATTTTGGCTTTCTGAAGAAAATAATCAATGTGCCAGAATATTTTTTTCTCTTTTCTCAGATGGCGGGCGATCCTTCCCGAAAGGCCGTTCCGAGCACTCCCGATGTAAAGATAGATTCCTGAATTGAATTCTTTCTGTTTGAGCTTGCCCGCTTGGATTCTCTGGTTTGTATTCAACATCAATATCAATAGATAGACACCCTTGTCTTGCTTTTTCAATTGCTTTTATCCGGGAATCTTTCCCAGCTTGAATCTTTTTTTCGAGATTTCTCTAGTCTTGATAGTGAACGACTGAATTTATTCGCTGGATGAATAATGAGAATTTTTAGTCATAGATATAGGTCAGCCACTTTTCATATTCTTTCATCTTTCCGCTGACCACATCTCTGTATGTTTTCACCAGGCGGAGTGTGATTTCTCCGGCTCGACCGGACCCAAGGCTGTACTCTTTTTTTTGCTCTTGAGGATTCGAACCGTCAGTTGCACGGACGATGGGAGCAATCTCGACAGCCGTTCCGCTGAAAAAGGCCTCGTCGGCCTTAAAAAAGTCTTCCTTTGTTATTATTCCAATGCGGGTTTCAATGCCGAGACTTTTTGCCATCTCCAGTATGCTTTCCCGTGTGATGCCCTCCAGGATGGATTCTGTTTTGTCGTTGGTAATGAGGACACCATCCTTTATGATGAATATGTTCTCCCCGGGTCCCTCGGCGATATTCCCTTCAAGATTAAGGAAAACGGCTTCATCATGGCCGAGGGAACGGGCCTCCATCCCACAGATCGCTGACTGGACATAAACTCCGCCGAGTTTCGCCGTCATTTCCAGTTGGGAACGATGGACGCGCTTCCAGGGAACGACATAAACTTGAACTCCTGTTTCCGTTTTGTCCCCCAGGTAGGCTCCCCATTCCCATGCCCCGATGACCAATTCGACTGGTGAATCTTTCGGCAGCAAGCCTAAATTTCCGTAGGCGTAATAAAGGAGGGGGCGGATGTAAGCCGAGTCGAGCTTGTTTTCCCTTATCAGCAGTTTTATCGCGTCGTTTATTTCCTCTTTGCTGAAGGGGACGTCCATGGATAGAGTTTTGGCAGAATGCAGGAATCTTTCGGTGTGATCAGGAAGGCGGAAGACCGCAGGACCTTTCTCGGTGTTGTACGCACGGATTCCCTCGAATACAGAAGTTCCGTAGTGAAGGGCATGAGACATTGAATGAACATTAGGATGAGACCATTCGTAGAGTTTTCCCTGATGCCAGTATTTTTCTGCCCGGGGAAAATGGGTATTATCGAACATATTGACTCCTTTATGATTTTTGGACAAAGAAAATGATTCCCTTTATTTTTATCATATTTTGATGTTGTTATATTTTTATGGCTTTTAGAATAATAAATCCGCCTTGCCCGTATCCTTGTCGGGGTTCTTCAATGTCTTTAATATCAGGGGGAGGATGGACGAGAGTTTGAACGGCTTCTTTAAATTCTAGAGAGATGTCTTTTAAAATTTGGAGAATTTCCTCGGGTGAAAAAAAATGAAAAAATTTATAATATTTGCTATGTGCTTGTTTCTGTTCGTAATATTTTCCCCAGGAGCTTTTCCTGTCTAACATGCCTAGAATCAGCGCACCTCTCTTTTTGAGTGTTCTTACTGCTTCTTTTAAACAATGAAGGGGATCATCAACAAGCTCTATAGTATACACAATTATGACAAAATTAAAAGTTTCATTTTTAAACGGAAGATCTTCCCCGAATCCTTGGACAACTTTAATATTTCTCTGTTTTGCGAGTTTAAGCATGTTGAATGAGGGATCTAAGCCGAACTGGACTGAAAGAGGAGAGGCTGATCTTCCTGTCCCCACGCCTATTTCCAAACCTCGTCCCGAAGGAACAATTTTTTTTAGCGCTTTGATTTGGGATTGATAGATGGCTTGATGAGATTCGTACCACTCATCATACTCCTGACAGGTTTCATCAAAAATATTAACTTTTTCTCTGCTCATCGGGATCAAGGCTCAATCTTGAATTTCCAGGTACACCAGAACTCTGGAGGGTGATGGTCAGGAGGGCACGTCAAGCAGGTGGTTTTGATCCTCGGGTCTATGGTTCTGGCAAAGCCGCTGTATTCAACGATTCCCACGGGTTTACATGGAAAATCGGAGAGCCCTTGCCTTTTTCTCGCTTCCTGGACCCGGCAGGAGTTCATCCGGAAAACACAGTGGGCCTCACTCATTTCTGTGACTTCCTGGACATTGATATGGGCATAGAGCCTGAATTTCAGGGCCTGGACGAGGGCGGGGATCCCGCCTCCGGGCACAATCCCGAGCCGTTTCATTATTCTCTTGGCCTCGATGACTGTAAATTCTTCCCATGCCTTACGGTCAAGCTCCATGGCCGCTTCGAGACCAAATTTATCTTCCACAGCTCGAAACCAAAGACCGTCATGGGCCAGCCAGTTTTTTGAGGCATCTGCCAGAAGGTTTAAAATTTCTTTTTTGGATAGGTCTTTAACTTCCTTCATTCTTACCCCTTATTTAATTCTCTGATTAGAGTATCCAAATACAGTTTTTTCTTTTTTGGTTGTTTTAGAAATCGCGAGAAGAAGAATATATCATTCGAGTTTTCATGTCTTCTCATCATAGCCAACATGATTAAGCCTATGGCCGTCTCCTTAAAGTTTAAACTCACTCAGACAGGTTCGAAATATTTTAAACCCTTATGGGTGACGGGCCGAACCTTCCCTTCCTCAAGGAGGAAATCAAGATATTTTATGATTTCGCTCTTATGTCTTCCCAGAGAAACTGAGATGTCTGATAGAGTCACGGGTCTTCTTTGAATCATTGCCAGGATAGCTCCTTCTAAATCCTTTTGGGATGATTTGAGCGCTTTTTTGTCGAATTCGGCGATGATTTCGCAGTTTTTTCCAAATGCCTTTCTTATCTTTTCCATCTCTTTTAGGCTCAAAGGCTGTGCAGATTTCTCAGCTGGAGGCCGGACAACGGTGTTGAGCTGGATTTTATCGGGCTTTATCCTGGATACCGCTTCCTTGAGCTTTTTTATATGAGAAGGAGAATCGTTCACGCCTTTCACCAGCATGATTTCCAGCCATATCGATCCCTTGAATTCCTTGCGGAATAGTATCAATCCCTCTATGACTTCCTGAATTTTAAGAGTGGAACAGGGTCTGTTGATCTGATCGAAAATTTCCTGAGTGGCGGCATCGAGTGAAGGAACGACCAAATCGGCGGCCATCAATGTGTTTCTGACGGTTTTGTCAGCGAAAAGAGTGCTGTTGGTCAGGACAGCCACAGGAATGGGAGTTATTTTTTTTATTTCTCTGATGAGATTTCCCAGGGTTTTGTTCAGTGTCGGCTCACCTGATCCGGAAAAGGTGATGGTGTCGATTCTCTGCCCGGATGCAAGCTTCTCTTTTATCTGGACCAGGATTTCTGATTGAGAATAATATTCTTTCCTCTGCAGAGTTTTTTCGACGGTGGGGCCTAACTGGCAGTAGATGCAGTCAAGAGTGCATGTTTTGAAAGGGATGATGTCGATGCCGAGTGAAAAACCCAGGCGCCTGGAGGGAACGGGACCATAGATATGAATGGGAGGGATTTCCTCTGGCTTTTTGCTCAAGGCGTCTCTGTTTAAACCCTGTTTTTGTAGGTCTCGATGAATCTTCTGAGTGAGCGGTCGAAGGTTCTTTCCACATCATCTGGGAAGAGGCAGGCAGGAAGCTCGTTCATTCTCCAATGGTACTGAAGACACTCACAACAGATGCCTTTGCGGCTGCACGGTTCATACGAGCAGTTGCATACACTCATATTTTTTTCTTCCTGACACTCTTTCATGTTCCACTCCGTTCAAATAATATGATGGCGATGCAGTTAAGATCTTCTGTAGCGTTTTTTCCACGGAGACTGTTTCTGACAGAGATAGTCAGCCAAGGCCCGTCTGAGAGTTTCCGCAGCCAATTCAGCACAATGGACATCGGATTCAGGGAGTCCTCCCACTCGTTTCAGTATGACATCCGCACTGACTCCCGCCAGAGCTTCAATGAAGCTCTTATCCTGGGCGAGAGTTGTAGCGACACTTCCGCAGACGATGGTCGTTCCGCAGCCGTCGGTCTGGTATCCGCATTCAGTAATCTTCTCTCTGTCCATCTTTATGAACATCTCCATTGTGTCCCCGCAGGAGCCTTTGACTGAAGCATAGCCATCCGGTGCTTCTATCCTTTTGAAATTCCTCGGATTCTGCCAGTGGTCGATGACGGTCTCCGAGTATCTCTTCTTTATTTGCTCCATGATCTGTTCCTGGAGTTCCCGGGCAAATTTATCGGTGTCATCAGTATAAGCGCTGTTTTTCTTTTTTTGAGACATTTTGAAAAAATTTAAATCGATCCGTTTACTCGAACATGAACGAAAGTCATGTTAAGAAACTGAGAAGAACATTCATTATAGCAGAAAAAAAATGAATTTTTTATGATAATTTCTTTGTTTCGTTTTAAGTTATATCTTTGCAGTTATAAATTTTAAGCTACCTCAGGATTCAGCTTTTTTTCCGAATAGAATCCAGGACATCCTGCAGGCTTTTAGAGAACTTCCTGATCGTCTCTTGCGTCATGCCGGCGTAGCCTAATCGTATGCAGCCTGGGGCTCCAAAGACTGAGCCAGGCACGGCACTGAATTTCTTAAGTTCCAGAGCTTTTTCCACGAAGGCTTTATCGTCAAGATCGATATCCTGAGGCAATCGTGCCAGAACGCTGATCGCTCCTGAAGGAAAATCTCTATCTCTCCCCGCGAGTTCAAACCCTTTCTCCTGCAGGATGGAAATGATGAGACTACAGCGAGTTTCGAGCTCTTTTTTTATCTCAGAAATAATCCTGGGAGGCTGACCCTCTTCAAAGTCTCTCACTTCATCCTTCAGAATATCTGCCAGGATATGTTGTCCGAGCACGTTCGGCGAAGAAGAAAATGACCGAATCATTTTTGGTATCCAAGAATTGGTGAACGTTTCTTCAGCAGTGATGATGTAGCCAACTCTTGCTCCTGGGATGAGGTATTCTTTGGATGCAGAGCTTATGACAACTGTTCTTTCCGGGGCAAAGGACAGCATGGATTGGGGCTCTCCCTTGTACCGTATGAAGTTATAGACTTCATCTGATACGATTATGAGATTCAACCGACGGGCCAGGTCGGCTAATTGTTCGAGTTCCTCTTCGGTCAACACATCTCCAGATGGATTATTCGGGAAGTTAATAAGGAGAGATGTTATTTTGTTTTTTCTGATGCTTTGTTCAACATTTTTAAAGTCGACATCATAGTCTTCATTGAAAAATTTGATTGCGACCGGGTTTCCCCCTGCATTCAGGATGATTCCCTTGTAGTTGCTCCAGTAAAGCGGCATGAGCCCGACGTTCTGTTTGAAGGCAAAAAGATGCATGACAATCGCCAGTCCCTCTGTTGCTCCGGAAACAATGGCCACATTCTTTTTATCCAGTCCTTGAGTAGGTATTCCGGGTTTGTTTGTCAGGCGATAGGCATGGGTCCAGAATCGGCCCACTAACTCTCGCAACTCTTCAAATCCTGATGAGGGTCCGTAATAGATCTCCGTATCTGGGAAGATTCCGACGACTTGACCCTGGTCGCTGCGGATGAAATCCGGATTTTGAGCGGCAATACCCTTGGCTTTGGCTGCGATTGCAGGAATAATGGGTTCAGAAGATACAGTCTGGCGGATCCCTTCGGGCATATAGGTCCAAGCACGTTCGAGAAGTGGTGTGTTGAGCTGAGGGATTCCCTTGGTCCGACTTGAGTGAGAATGGCTTTGTTCAGACATAGTTCATCCTCGATTCACTTATTCTTCATCAGGTCAGCGACTGCGTCTCGTACGTCCTGCATGGAGAAAGCATATCTTTTTCTCAGCCGGCCTAAGGTTTCATTGAGGGGTGTGCTCTCGGGAAGGCCCAGTTTATCTGCGATTTTCCGGGCAGAAATACCTGTTTCTTTTTGAATATCATAAAAAGTCATTCTGCCAGTTATGAGAATTCCGGATTGGTCCTCAGCCAGCGTTCCTCGGGTCAGTTTAGGCTCAGGTTCCTGCTCTTCTTCTTTTCGTTGCACCTCTTGTTCTTGGAGTTCTGTGGAGTGTTCTGTTTTTTTGGCTGTGGACCTGCGGTTGTTCAGGATTTCATTGACAGCATCCCTGACACCCTGGATAGTAATGGGATAGAGTTTTCTCAGTCTCCCGAAAGACTCATCCAAGGACACTTTTACAGGAAGCCCCAGTTTAGCAGCAATGTCTTTGGCTGGGATGCCGGTGGCTTCTTCCACCTGCTTCAGGGTGGTCTGTCCGGTGATGACTATGGCCACGGTTCCATCTTCAAGGAAGATCGTTTCCTCATGAACGGGGAATCCTTCCTTCGCTAGATTATGCTGTTTGGCTTTGGCTCCTGCTCTGACTCCATAATCCTCATAGGCGCCCGGAATTCTCGGGTAAAAAGCCCAGAAAAGAGAGAGGACAAGAATCGAGGCTAAAGCGGTAAGGATCAGCATGGAACTCCATCCCTTTTTGAAGATCTGACGGGACTTGCTCTTTATCCATTTCCAACTCAGGATAAGATGGATGATGACGAGGGTGGTAAAGGCAATGGACAGGTAGAAATGGACATTTCCCCATTGATGGCGGTGAAGATCCAGGAAGTATTTGGCGCTTTCCGGGGCTTGGGGTCCTTTGGGGAGCACAAGTCCCATTAAAAACCCGATGAAAATGATACCAACAATGCAAAGAAAAAGGAGAGTATCAACCAGGTACTGCCAATCTGTCTTTTTCATTTTTTTCTTCACCTCTCAGTTAAATGTTTTTTTTAATATTTAGCCAGATGGTTTTTATTTCTTTTGAAGCGGCATTATTCGAATACTCGGGCAGAGGAATAAGATTGACCATGGAATGGGTCACATCTTCATCGAACGGGATCTTCCCCATTAAGGGGATGGAGTTTTTTTGACACCAGTCTTCGATTATGGCTGAATTCTCAAGATTGATGTCGTATTTATTGATGCAGCAGGCCGTTTCGATCTTGAAATGATGAGCCATTTCCACGACTCGTTCCATATCGTGAATCCCGGCAAGGGTTGGTTCTGTCACAACCAGTGCCAAATCTGCTCCTGAAAGGGAGGCGATAACCGGACAGCCTATTCCAGGAGGTCCGTCAATGATGACGAGATCCAGGTTGTTTTGCTCAGCGAGCTCCATTGCTTTTTTTCTGACTTCTGTCACCAGCTTGCCTGAATTTTCCTCCCCTATTCCCAGTCTGGCATGAACAAATGGTCCGTATTTGGTATGGGAAACGAACCACTCTCCGGATATGCTCTTTTCCATTTCTACGGCTTCGACAGGACACACATGATAACAGACGCCACATCCTTCACAGGAGATGGGGTCGATGATGAATTCGCCATCACTTTTTTCGTTAATTGCTGAGAAGCGGCAGGCGTCCACACATTCACCGCATCTGGAGCAGTAATTCTGTTCAATTCTCGCTTTCATCCCTCCAGAGAATATTTGAGATTCTTGGATTTCAGGATGGAGAAGGAGATAGAGATTAGCCGCATCCACATCGCAGTCGACCATGACCTTGCTTCGAGCCAGGGAGGCAAAGCAAGCGGAAATAATTGTTTTTCCTGTTCCGCCTTTTCCGCTTATGATAACGAGCTGTTTCATTTTTTTATGGCAAGTATCTTTCGGAATAATTCCTGGAATTTTTCTCTGTAATCGGGTTGAGTTTCGATGATGGTTTTTCCTTTGGAGTAGGCCGCGGCAAAGTTTCGGTCCATAGGAATAGTCATCAGGATTGGAATGCTTTGCTCGAGGCAGTAATCCTCAACCTGACTATCCCCGATATCGGAACGGTTGATGACAACCCCACAGGGAATGTCAAGCTTTTTCAATGTTTCAACAGCCAGGCGAAGGTCGTTGAGGCCGAACGGTGTCGGTTCGGTCACAAGAAGAGAAAAGTCGCTTCCTTTAACTGACTCCACTACAGGGCAGGATGTTCCGGGAGGAGCATCGATGATGATTGTCCTTGTGGAGTTTATATGTTTCTTGACTTCCCTGATGAGAGGAGGAGACATGGCCTGGCCTATGTCGAGTTTTCCGTGAATGAACTGTATGTCATTGGCGGCTCCAAACTCGATGTCTCCGATTCTCTGCCCTTTTTCTTTTATGGCTTCTTCCGGGCACAAGAGGCTGCAACCACCGCATCCATGACAGAGTTCGGGAAAGACAAGAACACTATCTTTCAAGACGGCAATGGCGTTATAAGCGCACACTTCGGCACATTTACCACAGAAAGTGCACTTGTCTTCTAATATCTCTGGGATGGGGATAGAAACCTCTTTGCGCTTGGTAATTTCAGGCTTGAGGAAGAAATGTGCATTGGGTTCTTCCACATCACAGTCAAGAAATTGAACGGGTTGATTTCCATCCAAGGATAAAGCGAGATTGACAGCGACCGTTGTTTTTCCTGTTCCGCCTTTTCCGCTGGCGATTGAGAGAATCATTGAACTTTAATCTCTTTTCCGACACCAATATCTATGAAATTTTCTTTGTATTCTTCAGCAAAAAGCCTGCGGGCGTCATCTCCTGTGCAATGACAGGGCCCAACTTTTTCCACACCGGACTCCCTGAAGTTATATATGATTTCGCTGATTTCACTCTCGTTAAAAGCTGCCAGGTGGAAGCCGCCAAAAACCATGTGAATATTTTCCTTTAAAAGTTCTTTGACTGTGGCGATTATCTTGATGATTCTGGGATGGGCACATCCTGTGACGACGATGAGGCCCTTTTTTGTTTCCAGGATGAGAGACTGCTCTCTGATCCAGCCTTTAACAATGCCTGTTGTGAATGCCCCCGTGCAAATTTTTTGAAAGTCTGTGACCTCTTTTACGGACGCGCCCGCGCTTCTGACCATGTTTTTAAAATTTGAAGAGAAATAGGCTGGGATCCAGGCTTCGACGTTGGAGTTTTTGGCTAACAGAGCTTTTAAACCCCCTGTATGGTCCCGGTGCTCGTGGGAAAGTAGCACCTGGTCAACAACCTTAGGTTGGATTCCGAGTTTTTCCATGTTGGAAAGCAGGATTTTCCCGTTTGTGCCCGTATCGAAGAGGATGGACTTTTCCAGTCCTCTGATGAGACAGGAAAATCCCCAGTCTGCCTTGAGGTTTTCCCCAAGGGCATTGTTGTCGTAAACAATGGTCATCTGGATTGGTTCTTTATTGGTCATGTTTTCCTTTTTCAATCAATCAAATTCTTCAATCAGACTGGGCTAGGGCTTGATCCAAATCCTCCTTTAAGGTGGATCGTCAGAATTATATTTTAACTTACAGGTAGCGGCAGTTTTTTTTAAAACAGCCTCCATTCCAGCGGAGTTTCCAATCCGGTTTGGACTCAATCTCGTTTGCAAACGTTTCCGTTTGAGCAGGGCGGAGTGTCACAGCGTTCGGTTGCTCCACAACACGTAGAGCCTTTTGAAGATGAATTTCCTATCCTGACAGAAGAGGGGGTTGAGAATATCTTATGCAGATTTTTACTGCCGCAATAAGAACATGAGAAGTCGATATCTTGGTTTAATGAACGGATGAAAACTTCAGTCACTTCTCCGCATTCCTGGCATTTATACTCATATATGGGCATCTTTGTCCTTTAACGGGTCATTTTAGTTCCGCATTTTGGGCAACTTCGTTGGTAACAGGGAATTCCCCTCTTGTGCGGGAGTCTTGCTCCACATGAGGGGCAGATGCAGTAACCTCCAGGACCTAAACCTCTGCCGCCCATCCGGCCTTGGCCGCCACCTCGGCCCTGTCCTTGTCCTCCTCCTTGCATATTAACCTCCTTTCTTAATTGTAAGCCCCCATGATTTTCTTGTCCTCTTTCATAAGATCGCCAGCGATTTCTTCCATGTTCATTTTTTTCCAGAAGGGGAGTTTATTATGTGCTTCAAAATATTTTAATGGAATAGGATGAGTCCCAATCACTACGGGAATCTGGTAGTATTTTTCAATGAATTCTTTAAAATGGTGAACACGCGGGCAGGGAGGATAACCCACCACCAGGCCCGTGGCAAGGTGGATGACTTCAGCTCCGTTATTTTTCATTTCTTCAGGAACATACTCGATGTTTCCTCCTGGACATCCCCCACAATAAGAATAGCCGACTACTTCAACTGGCTCGTCTTTGGGGTACCTGGAAAAACCACCAACTCTTTCTCTAACGGCTCTAAAGCACTTACCACCGCCACAGTCCTGATAACGGCCGCAGATGATGATTCCTATTTTCTTCATGATTGACTCCTAACTGGAATTTCAAATGAATGGCTAATCGGTCTTTGAATGTTGTTCATCCTCTACAGATCGATCTTTGGATTTTTTCTGAGAGAATTTCTTATCCAGCCACTTTCCGATAAGCATGGAAGCGAAAGCAAAAAGAGTGCCGGCTAGTGTCGATCGTTGAGAAGGCCCATTCATGCCATAATCACGACCTCTTCCGCGGCCGGTTCCTCGACCCATTCCCTGGGGGCCGGTCCCGTCTCCTCTTGGCATTCTGTTCACCTCCTCTTTAGAAAATCCTATTGATTGATTTCAGAAATAAAGCCGACTAAGGATATTGAGTTTTTATTATAATCTTCACGATTTCCATTAAAGCTTTGCTTGCCTCAGAATCCGGCTGATATCTGATAAAGGGTTTTCCTTCATCTCCAGAAGTCACGATTTGCGGTTCAAGAGGAATTTTTCCGAGAAAAGGAACGCCCAGTTCAAAGGCGGCTTTCTCACCTCCTCCCTCTTTGAAGAGGTCTATTCTCTTTCCACAATGAGGGCAGACCATACCGCTCATGTTCTCTATTATCCCTGTGACTTTCAGATTGAGTCTGTGCGCAAAGATGACGGCTTTCCTCGAATCCATCAGCGAGACTTCTTGAGGAGTAGTGACAACGATTGCTCCTGTTGCAGGGATGAGTTGTGCGATAGAGAGGGGTTCATCACCGGTCCCTGGAGGAGAGTCAATGATAAGCCAATCCAACTTCCCCCAGTTAACGTCTCCCAAGAATTGCTGGATGGCTTTCATCTTCATCGGGCCTCGCCAGATGACAGGTAGACTGGGATCCTGAAGCAGAAAAGAGATGGATACCAATTTTAAATTTTCGTTGACCTCGACTGCCTTTATCCCTTCAGGGGTAACATCCATTTTTTTATCCTCGACTCCCAGCATTTTGGCCAAGTTCGGACCGTGAATGTCCACATCCAGGAGCCCAACTTTTAACCCTTTGCTGGCCAATGCTGAAGCGAGATTCGCCGAAACTGTGCTCTTTCCCACCCCGCCTTTTCCGCTAAAAATGAGCAGCCTGTTTTTAATTTTCGCCAAAGTCTCCGCAACTCTTTTTTCTTCTTCTTTCCTTTCTTGCTCTCTGTTATGAGTGGCCATCATGACACCTCTTGTTTGTGTTTGGATAGAGCGTCTTTAATTTTTCCAGAAACTCCCGTAATCACTGTGATTCCCGAAGACTGAAGAACTTTTTGTGCATTGGGGCCGCAGTCTCCTGTGAGCAGGATCCCTACATCTTTACCTGAAATGAGCTGGGCAGATTGTATTCCGGCTCCCTGAGCGGCCTCGGTGTTTGAGTTGTCGATCACTTCGTACTCCAGGGTATCAGGGTCAACAATCAGGAAATATTGAGACCTGCCAAATTTTGGGTCTATTTCTGCTTCAAGATTTGTTCCTTTTGAGGTGATACATATTTTTGTTCCTGCTGGCTGGTGAGGGAATTCCGCATGGTGGCTATAAGAAGAATGATCTTCCAATCCGTGTTTATGGCCGCATAAATCATCGCCAACCTCGAGTTCCTGCTTTATTAACTTGTCGATAACTTCAATGACCGGCCCCTGGACACCGATGATTGTCTCAATATTTTCCTGAGCAAATAGGCCTTGGGCTCTAGGGCCCATTCCCCCGGCTATAATGCAGTTGACTCCCTTTTCAGAAAGGTATTTGGGTAGAAACCCGGGTTGGTGACCTGGATTGGGAATTTCTCCCCTGCTCAATACGTGTCCTTCTTTGATTTCGACAATCGTGTAGGACTGGCAGCGGCCAAAATGCGCCGAAACATATCCCTGATCTGTGGATATCGCGACCTTCATCTTTGACTCCTTTGTATTGTATCGGTATTATTTGCTTTTTTTCTCAATATCTTCAATTCTTTTTGTTATTCTTTCCATTTGCTGGCGGAGTAACTCAGCCTGTTGTTTTAGGTACTGAAGCTCTTCTTCAGGAGATAACGGAGGCATGCTTGGACTTGAAGGGGGCATTCCTGGAGTTTGAAAAGTGGGATCATACCCCATTCCCGGACCCATACCCCTGCCCATTCCTCTACCCATCCCTCTACCCATGCCTCTGCCCATGCCGCCTCCCATTCCGCGGCCCATGCCGCCTCCCATTCCGGAACCGGGTCCCATGGGGGAGCTTCCACCCATTCCCATTCCGAAATGGGAAGGGACATTAGGCTGAGCTGTAGCCTGGAGTTTGCCTGATTTATACAGCTGGATAGCTTCTTGAACGGTTCCTGTGACTCCCACGATGACCTCAACTCCTGCTGCATTGAGTGTCTGGAAAGCGTTTGGTCCACAACTTCCTGTAAGCAAGACATTTGCTCCTTTGTTGGCTACAAATTGGGCGGACTGGATACCAGCTCCGCTTGAAGAGGCGATATTGGGATTTTCCACGGCTTCAAACTGCATGGTTTCTGGATCGACGAAGAGGAAATAAGGGCACCTTCCAAACCTCGGGTCAATCTGGCTGGAGAGCTCTGAAGTTGAAGCAGAAACAACAATTTTCATTTTTTCTCTCCTTCAAGCTTTTTAATTCTTTCCTCTACAGCCGAAAGTTCATCCTCCAGCTGCTCGGCTTCTGCTTTGAGGAAATTAAGTTCCTCTTCTGGGGTCAGTTCCGCAGCTCCCCAGGGATCATACGGAGTCGGAAATCCTGGCATGGGAAAGCCAGGCATGGGCGCGAAAGGAACCTGTCCTTGTTCCCAGGCATAGTTCATCTGAGGAGTTGGCCAGGTTCCGTACATCAGGTATTGGGCAGCTGGCCCTAATCCCGTTGCGCTTCGGCCCATCCAACCTGGAGAAAATCCGAATCTCATCCACCCGGGCAAACCTGTAAGCTGATACATCCACCTGTGTCTGTTTCTCATTTTTTCTCCTTTTCTTCTTTTTTCAGCTCATCCAACCTTTTTTTGATCTGGGAAAGCTGATCTTCGAGTATTTCAGCCTGGTCCTCGAGCATGGCTTCCTCTTCCTCTTTGGTCAAAGGTTGGAAAGGAGACCAATACGGCGCTGGGTACCAGGGAGACCAGCACCTCATCCAGTAGGCCATCTGAGGCCAGACATGCCATCCTGCTCGACCCATTCCAAAAGGCATTTCCTTCACCTCCTTTCTTGAGAATCGGAATTTTTTTATTTCTTCTTCTTTGAGCTCTGGGGAATATCTGGTCCGGAATATTCTGGGTAATACCCCATTCCGTAAGGATAACCGTAGCTTGGAGGAACAGGATATTCGTATGGAGTTCCATAAGGATCACCATAAGGCATCATTGGAGGATAGGGATAACCCCGGAAAGAGCCGAACCCTGCTCGCCTCCATCCACGGCCTCTTCCGAAGCCCATGCCTCTGCCAAATCCACGGCCAAACCCGAAACCCTGGCCGAAACCGCGACCAAACCCAAAACCCGGGCCTCCAAACATGTATCCTGGACCGGGATTTCCTCCACAGAAGCCCATGCCGCGTCCAGTCATAGGCCCAAATCCCATTGGGCCAGTTCTGTCTCCTCTTGGCATCTTATTCACCTCCTTTCTAAAATCAATTTTATTATTTGCATTTTTTGCATATGCCCAAAAATTCAACGTTGTGATCTAGGATTTTAAAATCATATTTTTTCGCAAGTCTTTCTTCCGTTTTTCTTACGAGTTCTAATTCCTCATCCAAGAATTCAGTGTAATCGATAATTTCCCCGCACTTGGTACATATCATGTGGTGGTGGTGTTCCTCTTTTTTGCCGAATTTGAACTCGTAACGGCTCTGCCCATCACCGAGGGTAAGTTTAGTTATAAGGCCCATTTGGGCCAGCAGTTCAAGTGTGCGGTATACAGTGGTCAATCCCATTCCTGGGTAAGATTTGTAGAGGGAAGCATAGATTTCTTTTGCGCTCATGTGTTTTGATGACCTGCTCAAAAAATCAAGTATGGCTTCCCGGGGCACTGTCCATCTGGAAACATTGCCTTTAAATCTATGTTTCCATTTGTGAGGTCCTGGCATTTTAATTTTCCTTGTTGACAATGATAATCATTATCATTTAAAATATAGGCTAATCCATGCTGATTGTCAAGAGAAAGTTTGATTTTAATAAGAAAAAATGATCTACAGATATCTGACCTCAATCCACTCTTCTTCTAGGGACTTAAAACCCCTCTTAGGGTAACCTTCGTGCCGGTTCGAATCCGGTCTACGGTACTCTTTTTGGATATGGTAAGATTTTGTAATATTACTTCATTCGTTCCAGTTCCAACGGCCTCTGCCATAGCCCCTGCGGTACCATTTGCCCAATCCAGCGCCGCAGGGCTCCCTTCCGTATCTGAATCGAGGGTAATAGCGGCAATTGTTAAAGCCTGACAAGCGGCCGGCACCCAGCTTGAGATTCCCTCGATTCATGCCGTAACCTCTCGAGATGCCCCT
>Ga0209636_10001408_pt1 | contig 24250 bp, 31 predicted proteins | sample DeeMarSWOR152_54_FD_187464 | JGI IMG/M metagenome (GOLD analysis project Ga0209636, IMG submission 187464) | Marine sediment microbial communities from White Oak River estuary, North Carolina - WOR-1-52-54 (SPAdes) (version 2) | ecosystem: Environmental > Aquatic > Marine > Intertidal zone >...
TGGGGAGGCAAAGGATAATTAAGGAGTCCGAGGGATAATATCAACAACGGCAATATATACATCGGCTTAGTCCATTATCCTGTTTATGACAGGAATGGGAATATCATCGCCACTGCAGTGACGACGGTGGATATCCACGATATCGCCAGGTCCGCGAAGACCTTCGATGTGAGAGGTTTTTATGTCATTACCCCTCTTGAATCCCAGAGCCAATTGGTACAGAGGGTTATTCGGCATTGGGTCGAGGGCAGGGGGGCCACATATAATCCTGCCAGACAGGCTGCCCTCTCATTGGTGAAGGTAAAGGGATCCATGGAGGAAGCCATTGGGGATATATCCAGGCATTGGAAACCAGTAGTTAGGGTTGTTGCCACCGGGGCTCGCTCCCAGCGGGAAAGTATCGGTTACTCTCAGCTCAGGGAGATTTTCTTGGCAAGCTCAGGGCCATTTCTGGTATTATTCGGCACTGGTTGGGGTTTGACGGAAGAGGTCATCCGAAATTCCGACTATATCTTAGCCCCTATTAAGGGTTCTCATTACAACCACCTCTCCGTCCGTTCCGCGGCGGCCATTATTCTGGATCGACTGCTGGGTTGGAGATAGGGCAGATAGAAGGAGGAGAAGATGAATTCCATGGAATCGATTAATAAGGAACAGATGAGGGTGGATCTGCCCAATTTCAACGTCGGGGATACAGTAAGGGTACATTTCAAGATCGTCGAGGGGGAAAAGGAGCGGATACAGGTCTTTGAGGGCGTGGTCATTAGAAAAAGAAAAGGGGGAGTTGGAGCAACCTTCACCGTGAGAAAGGTTTCCTATGGGATCGGCGTAGAGAGGATTTTTCCCCTTCATTCCCCGAGGATCGAAAAGATAGCGATCGTAACCCGCGGAAGGGTTCGAAGGGCAAGGCTTTACTATTTGAGGCATTTGAGGGGAAAAGCAGCTCGGATAAAGACGAAGAAGCAAACCCCGTGATGGAATTACTCAATGGTAGCCAGCCGACGGGGGCAACTTACCTTTAAGCATCTCCCCCATCAACCCAGGGACTTCTTCGAAGGCCAATGTTACAGGGCCGGCTTCAGAACTATCGCCGGAATCGATGAGGCCGGTAGAGGGCCCTTAGCCGGGCCCGTTGTGGCAGCAGCCGTGATCTTCTCGAGAGGATGGACTGATGAGGGGATCACCGACTCCAAGAGATTGCCCCCACAGAGGAGAGAAGAGCTATACGAAAAGATTCTCTCCAGTGCCAAATCCATGGGGATAGGGGTTGTGGATCAGGGTGAAATTGATCGGATAAATATCCTTCAGGCAACATTGAAGGCCATGAAGATGGCCGTTTTTCAGTTGTCCCCCCTCCCCGACTATCTCCTTGTGGATGGCATACATAGTATTCCCATCCAGATCCCCCAGCGTCTCATCAAGAGGGGAGATACCCTCAGCATTTCCATCTCCGCTGCATCCATCGTTGCCAAAGTAACACGAGACCGAATGATGATCGAACACCATGAGAAATACCCTCGATACAATTTCGCCAAGCATAAAGGTTACGGAACGAGGGAGCATTTGGAGGCGATCAGACAATTTGGATACTGCGAACTTCATCGGCTAACCTTCAAGGGGGTTAAGACACAAACGGACCCCTGATGGGGGAGATCTGAAAGATGGAAGGGGGCAGGAGGGAAATTGGCAAGCGAGGCGAAGATGCAGCGGCTCAATATATCGAGAAGAGAGGATATAAGATTGTAGAGCGCAATTTCACCTGCCCTTTGGGCGAGATGGATATTATCGCCCTGGATAGAAAGACCCTCTGTTTCATTGAAGTAAAAACACTGTCCGGTAAGACCTATGGTCCTCCTGAAATCGCGGTGAATATCTACAAGCAACATAAGCTATCGAAGGTTGCGCTGGCATACCTTAACCGGAAGCATCTTCCTGATATAAAGGCCCGTTTCGATGTAATTGCCGTTACCCTTTCCCCGGAGGGTGAAAGGATTGAGCTGATTAAGGATGCCTTCGAATTGAGATACCCAGAACTCTATGATCGATAATATCCGGGCTCGTTATGCCATTTTATCCGTAGTTGCATGAAGACCATCCTCGAAATCTGATCGAATGGTCGAATCAAATAATGGGAAAAGCCATCGCGCGGAGGGCGGTGGCTTTACTTGTGGAAAAAGAGGAGGGTAATTGGGGCCATGAAGAAATGGATTATTCTCCTATGGATCATCTTCAATTCGATTCCCCTTATGAATCCTGTGCTTCCCTTGGCCTTGGAGAAGGAAGAGGAATTGGAGGTAACGGTAAAAGGGGTAGACTTGAATCCCATGGGCGAGAGTTCGGTGGTAGTCCTCGTCGATGTAAAGGGCGAAATGGCGTTGCCCATCCTGATCGGGTTTTCCGAGGCCAGGGCCATAAGCCTGAAAATAAACAATATTGGGACTATTCGGCCAATGACCCATGACCTCATGAACAATATCATTGACCACGTAAAGGTTAAGTTAGTACGGGTCGTCATCAACAAGGTAGAAGGGGATATCATCTATTCCATCCTCTTTTTTACGTTGGACGACTCGGAAGTACAGATCGACTCACGACCCAGCGATGCCATAGCCCTTGCCCTCAGGGCAGAAGCCCCCATTTTCGTAGCAAGGGAGGTATTTAATGCCGTGGGCGTCAAATTGGGGGAGCCGGGCCCGGTGCCCCGCTTCATTTTGCGGCAAGGTCTGACCGTACAGCAGATGACCCTCCCCTTGGCCAGATATTTCGGGCTGGAGAGCTCTGAGGGTGTCTTGGTTTCCGATGTAAAGCCTGGTAGCCCTGCGGAAGGAGCGGGGCTCAAGACAGGGGACGTAATCATTGAGGTCAATGGTCAGAGGATTAAGAGCGTAAGGAAGATTAAATCAATCTTCAAAGAAATTGGGGAAGGAGAACGGATAACGCTGCTTGTCAAGAGGGGGGCGGATTCAATCCCTTTGGTTATACACCCCTGAAGCTATTCCCCTGGTTGGAATGGGAAATGAGTCTTGATGGGTTGAGTGGTAAATGCATTGATGACTCAATTTCGCTATTGGGAGGCACTCGGTGGATAAAGGGGTGAAAAAGGGAGAAATCTTGAGTTGGTCCATGTACGATTTCGCCAACTCTGCCTTTGCAACCACCATCCTGGCCGTCATCTTCAACAGGTACTTTGCGGAAGTCGTAGCCCATGGCGCGATTGGCATTAGAGTTCTGGGGCTTCGCCTTCCCGGTGCTGCCTTTTTTACCTTTGTGGTTTCCATAGCAATGATTTGCGTTGCCATATCTGCCCCTTTTTTAGGAGCTATTGCCGATTTTTCGGGAAGGAAAAAGCAATTTCTGGCTTGTTTCTGCTATGGTGGCGCTCTCTTCACGGGGCTTTTATATTTTATCGGAGAGGGAGATTATTGGCTGGGGGCCCTCTTCTTCATCTTGGCCCACATCGGGTTTGCGGGGGGTAATGTCTTTTACAATGGATTTTTGCCGGAGATCTCGTCGGATGATACGATTGGCCGGATATCGGGCATGGGTTGGGCCTTAGGTTACATCGGAGGGGGAAGCCTCTTGATCGTCAACCTGATCATGCTAAAGTACCCCCATTTTCTGGGATTTCAGAGGGGGTTTTTTTCAGTTCATCACTGTTTCCTTTCGGTAGCCATCTGGTGGGGGATTTTCTCCCTTCCTATTTTCCTCTGGTTACGGGAAAGGGGACGACGGGAAAGTCTACCCTATGGGGAAAACTACCTGAGAATTGGATTTGATCGGGTCTTACGCACTCTCAAAAAGGTCGGCAACTACCGTGAATTAAGCAAGTTCTTGGTTGCCTTTCTCATCTATAATGACGGCATTCAGACGGTAATCATCATGGCCTCTATCTTTGGGGCCGAGGTTCTGGGAATGGGGACAGAGGAGTTAATCGTTTACTTCTTAATGGTTCAAGCAACCGCTTTTGTGGGATCGTTGGTATTCGGTTTTTTAGCTGATAGGTTTGGTAATAAGAGGACGATCCTATTGACCCTCATAGTTTGGGTTTTAGTCGTCGTATGGGCATACGGCCTGGGCTTGTTTTGGAGCCCTCAAGGGGAGTATTGGATACTGGGTATCATGGCGGGTATGGTCCTTGGGGGAAGCCAGGCGACATCGCGGTCCCTGCAGGGCCTTTTCACCCCTGAGGCAAATAGCGCCGAATTTTTCGGATTCTACGCGGTAGCTGGAAAGTTTGCATCCATTTTCGGCCCACTCATTTATGGATTGATCCTCTCCATTACCGGGAGCCTCCGGAAGGGGATCCTCTCACTTATCTTTTTCTTCGTAACGGGCATGATCATCCTTTGCTTCGTCGATGAGAAGAAAGGGAGAGTGGAGAGGCTCCACTCCATCCCTTGAATCGGGGGTCGAACATACCCTTGCTATACAGGAGTTATATCGAGCTCATTGAGAATTCCGGGAGCATTTCCTTTTATCAGTGTATTGGTCTGGGAGATCCCTGAAAGGCTCGCTCCTCGGCGCTTAAAATATTTTTTGACCATTCTCACATTCGCTTCACCGCACATGAACGGCGAGGAGCACTATTTCGTCCCACAATGTATCATAATGTACATCGCACTAACCGCTTGACTGCAGCATCGCAGCACTGCAAAGATGAATAGGGACGCGTTCGGGGCTCTCTTTTCCAGCCTTTTATCGATCTCTGCGTATTCCCATTTGTGCAATAAGGGGAAATCTTCTATAATGGGTTTGGAGTTGAAGACATTTACCCACCCATCTGTTCTGGCTCTGGAGTCCTCTCGATGAACATTCGGTGACTCCGTTGGTGGCCAGCAAGCCCACGTTCAAATCAGGTGAAAGGCCCCGGAACGGGATAATCGATAGGGGAGGAGGGAAAGATGATGAGGATAGTCGGTTGCTGCCTTCTTGTTTTCATAACCCTGTTGAATCATTCTCTACCATATGCCTTACCTGCCGAAGATGTGAAGGTAATCCTCGACAGGGAATACTTCCAGATAACCCGGGAGCTCTTGAGAAATGCCAAGAAATCCATTCACATGATGATGTTCGAGGCGAGCTTTTATGATAAACATCCCAAAAGCCCTAGCAATATTCTCATCGGCGAATTGATATCCGCTCGGAAAAGGGGGGCAAAGGTTGAGGTAATCTTGGAGATCAGCGACCGAGGAGATAGGGCCACTGAGAGAAATAGACTGACGGGGAAAATGTTATCGGAAGAGGGAGTGGAGGTTATTTACGACCCCCTCTTTGTAACCACCCATGCAAAGCTGATCATCATCGATGGAAGGATTAGCCTCCTGGGAAGCACTAATTGGACTTATCACGCCTTGACCAGCAATCATGAGGTAGGGGTCTTGATCGAGTCCAATGAGGTGGCTCATACACTTATGTACTATTTCGATAGGGTAAAAACCAGCGGGCATAGAGAATAATGAGGGAATTGGCATATAAATTGCTTTTCAATTGAAATATTCAATCCATATGGTTTTTTTTGAACACAAAAGCCAAGGCCGTACATATTATCGATGGAAAAACGTTTGTGATCAGTCCCTCCTGGCACTGGAGGAGGAGAGAGGGGAATCGCATAAAGGCGGCGGGGTATTCTTGCCCTGAAATCGGGGAGCCAGGATGGGAGATGGCGCGTAGGAGACTTGAAGAACTTATCCTATATAGAGACATCGAACTCAAAAACCCGGGAGAGATCGAGTTAGGGGTTCTGGTTTGTGATGTCTATTTGGAGGGAATCAATATCGCCGATTATTTCCTGGACTTCTGGAAGTAATATTCCCATTCACCATCAAATAAATGCTTCAAAATAAGGGGATGTTGGATGGAAGAATCCGCTCCGCGAGAAGCTGAAATAATAAGCCCGAGAGAAGCGGCTAAGATCTTAGGGGTAACCGTTCAGACCATTAAGAACTATATTTACCGGGGAAAAATTAGATCCTATAAGACGCCCGGAGGACATCATCGCATTCGCCGGGAGGATATCATGAATCTCGCCCCCCTGGAGGATAGGCCTACCAGGGATGAGATAATGAAAAGCTATACTGAACTTTACCAAGGATATATTGACACTCTCGAGGCACTGACCAATGCCCTGGATGCGAGGGATGGGATTGTCTCCGGCCATTCGAGGAGGGTTGCCGATTATGCCTCTTCCATGGCGAAATCCTTGGGATTAGCCCAAGAGGAAATACAACTGCTCGAATTGGCAGGCCTGCTGCATGATGTGGGAAAGATAATGATTAGTGAGCACATCTTGGGTAAGCCCGGGAGGTTGACAGACCAAGAGCTCTATTTAATCCAGCAACACCCGGTAATGGGAGAGCAAATTGTCGGAAGGATTGGCTTATTAGGGGAAATGGGGTCCTTCATCCGACATCACCATGAGCGATTTGACGGAAAAGGATATCCCGATGGATTGGAAGGGACAAAGATTCCCCTGCAGGCGAGGATACTCTTCGTTGCCGAAACATTCGACTCCCTTCGATCCAACAGTTCATTCCGTCAAGGGCTAGCCCTCAATAGGTCTATTGATATCATAACACGAGAATCCGATACCCAATTTGACCCCGAAATTGTGAGAGTCTTCCTTAACAGTCTTAATACTTCAGGGAAATAGAATCAGGCTCGTCCTTGCCCACATTATGCTCCCCTCTCCTTCAAGAGATAATCCCTGACATACTTTTTCCTCTGGGGGACGCGAAGGAGTTTATGAGTCCCCGGGGATAGATTTGTTGAGAAATGTCGTATGCATTGATCTCCCCGTTGAAATGGCGAAGAGTCCCTTCCTGTGCTGAAAAGAGTTGTCTTTTGGAATCCAAGGGTTATGATTAAGAAAAAAGGATGGACAGCATCCCAGGAGCGGCAATGATTGGAGTTATAACCAATCTAAGAGCAAGAAAAAACACCACAGATCCAGTTCGGATAGAAAGGCTGGGGCGAATCCTCGATAATGAGGGGATATTTCGTGCGGCCCGAACCTTCGATGAGATTACGGATATCGCCCGAGAATTTCGACAATCGGGAATCGATATTTTAGTGATAGACGGCGGGGATGGCACCCTACACCATACCCTCAGTGCATTCATTCCAATCTATCATGGAGCGGATCTCCCACCAATTGCGCTTATACGGGGGGGGACCATGAATACCATCGCCAACTCCCTTGGGATAAAGGGCCTATCGGAGACGATTCTTCAGAGAATAATAAGTACCATCAGGGAGCGTACTCCCGTTGAATTCATCAGGGTGGATACCCTTAAGGTAAACGATCGATATGGTTTCATCTTCGGGCTGGGCTTTCCCGTGAACCTGCTCAACGCTTACTATCGGGGGAAGGCAAGAGGTACGGGAAAGACTATCAAGGTTCTGTTCAAAATCTTATTCTCAACCTTTATAAAAAAAGGGGTAGATAGCAATTTTTTCCATTCATTTGAGGCTGACATCTGGCTTAATGGAGAGAAGCTCCCTTTCAGGAAATACACGGCCATCTTGGGTTCAACGGTTATGGGGGTTGGGCTGGGATTTAAACCAACCCGCCGAGCTGGGGAGAGGGAAGGCCTCTTTCAAATCCTCTGCCTGGACATGAGTCCTAAAAGAATGGCATTGAATGCGCTCAAGGTGCTTCTTGGAGTGGAATTGAGGGACGAGAAACTCTTCGACCGTATGGCAACCCGATCTGTGATCAAGTTGGAGAATCCTACCGATATGCAAATCGATGGGGAGATATTCACAAATCAACGGGAGATTCGGCTGCATATAGGCCCAGCCATTAGGATCATAAGGACGATGCCATAATGTAAGAGGGCCATACTGGTGCCTCAAAAGCAAGGGGGACAAGCATACAATTTCGACATTCTCATCGTCAAATAACAAAACACCCATCGTGCCTTCACTTTACCGGCCCCCTTACCTCTCGTCCTCAGATCCTCAACATTGTCCTCGTAATAACTGGCTAATCTCGATAATAATACCTCCCATTCGAGCCCTCAACTCGTAAAGATAGCACTCCTCTCGAATTGCTCATTTGCCATTTTGAGAACTTTTGCAACAAATTCTGTTCTCTCCAAAATCCACTCTTCCTCCTTGCCCCGGGGCATCTGTGTGTGCTTTCTATAAAACAAAAACATGGGTTTGATGGTTCCTCCAGCCTTTTCAGAAGATATTTCTGTGCGAACCGGTAAATTTGTGTTAGAATGGCGCCATGCGAATGTGGTCACCTGCGGCAGGAGGGTATTATGCCCTCACAGTTTAAAAAGCAGAGGAGGAAATAGATGAAAATCGAAGAGATAAAAATAGAGGATTTGCATCCTGGGAAATTTATAGAGAAAAAAGTGCATGAAATTTCCTCTTCTATCAGTAGTGGTTTGGCCATTAACGCATTGTCTGGTGGCGTCGATTCTTCCGCTGTTACCATGTTGGGACATAGGGCTTTAGGAGCGAGGCTCAAGACATATTTCATAGAGAATGGCTTAATGAGACACAATGAACCCCAAGAGATTGTTTCGCTGTTTAAAGGATTGGGCGTTTCCGTAGAAATAGTTGAGGCCCAAGAACAATTCTTTAATGCCCTTAAGGGTCTAACAGACCCTGAAGAAAAGAGAGAGGCTATTACTCAAACATTTTATAGGGATGTTTTCGGTAAACTTGTAAGGGAGAGCGGCGCAAGATACCTCCTTCAGGGCACTAATTATACAGACGTTGAGGAAACCGTTGCGGGGATTAAACGACAGCACAACATTCTTGAGCAGCTTGGAATCAATACAGAAGAAGAATACGGGTACACGGTTATAGAGCCATTAATACAATTGAGAAAAACAGCAATACGAGAAGTTGCAAAAGCTATAGGGCTGCCAGAGGAAATATATTCGAGACCACCTTTTCCCGGTCCCGCTCTGGCTGCTAGGATAATAGGAGAAATCACGCCACGAAGAGTAGAGATTGTAAGAAATGCTACAAAAATCGTTGAAGAAGAATTGTGTGACATGGGGGCATTTCAGTATTTGGCCATTCTGCATGATGATAGGGTGACTGGGATGAGAAACGGAAAAAGAGATTATGGTTTTCAGATAGAAGTGAGATGTTGGGATAGCACAGATGCCATAACAGGGTCACCAACGAGGCTTCCGTATGATGTCTTAGACACATTAGCGGAGAGAATAACAAAGGAAGTACCAGGCGTTGTGAGTGTTACCAATAATATTACCCGCAAACCCCCATCGACCATAGAGGCCATTTAGGGAAAATCTCCACATATTTGCCAAACAACACGGTAAAACAATAGTATCCCGTAGATCTTCTCATACCCCGTAGACATTCTCATAACCCGTAGACATTCTCATACCCCCATTGCCCAAGGCACTGTTGCGAAATCGAGACAAACATATGGAACATTTTAATGGCATATTTTTGCATTCGAAATCCGAATAGCGGGCGAAGCATCCCCACCGGGATCAATCCAAAACAAATGTAAAATGCAAATATGAAAATTCGTAACTTCTTGTTTGAATAATTTGCATTTTGAGGATTCCTCCTTGTTTCGGATTTCGTCCTGAGAATTGATCTACCTTAATCCATTTTGGCATAAGTGTTAGAAGGAAATTCTCAGACTTAACCATGGAGGAATTGAAGAATAGAGAGGTACTGAATGGACGAAAATGGCGAGGTTGAGAACCGTTCTTCTTTAGGAAGGAAAATCCCCACGGTGAGGAGCTATCTGTTTTTAAGATTCATTGATGGTGGGATATTTTTTTCCTCAATTTGAGGTACATGCCCTTTATTCGATTATTGAGGCGATAGGCTTTGACGAGTTTGATTTTCCGTTTGCCATCTTCGACAACCACCTTTTGTGTTAAGAAAGTCTCCAACCTGTAGTGCGAGTTTAATCGTTCGATGGCTAAAAACACATCTTCCTGCGTGGAGTAATGGTTTATCTCCGAATCCGTGAGGAGCTGAGAGATTGTTATGCCAACCATCCCAGCATCGAGGATTCTCAGAGCAACCTTGTCCTCAGTATCGAGCTTATTGAAAAGATCCTTTTTATAGTCGAATCCGGGTAACTCTTCGTAATCATAAGCAAAATTATCGGATGAAAGGGCTATTCCATTGGAGAAGTATTTCAATCGATGGGACTCCACCACATCCAAGAACAACATATTCGAATCTTTCTTCCTTCCCTTTTTCATTTCCCTATATTATAGCAGATTCTTTGGGTGCCTCAAGGAGAACTGCTCAAATTTCTTGAGACCAGGTTTTCCCTTTTCCTTCGGCTCCGCCCTCCGGCTTCGCTCAGGGTCGAAGAATCAGTACAAGGCCGTTCGGCCGAGCTCAGGCCGAGGCCTGCTCACTCTCGATGGGTATCCCACCTCTCCAGAAATGTGCGCTCAGGGACAACGGTGTTCACTAAAAATTCCGGAAACTCCAGACCTCATGGATTGACTTAATGGGGAAAGGATGGTATGGAATCTTCGGATATGCCAGAGAGATCAGCCCCGAAGACTGGGAGGCTGCCCATATTCGTCTGGAGCAAGGAATACTTCCGGGGGCGATTATATGCGCTTCGAAGAAAGTGGCTAAGGAGCGGCATCTTTTCCAATAAGGGCTGTGCATGAATGGAAGAATGATCCTGAACCATGAGGCCATTGGAGGGATAGAGGATGAAAAAGGAAGGGATAATCTATATTGGTTTTATTTTAGGTGCAGTACTCATTGCACTTGTTGTATACATAGGGGCTCTCAAAGGTGAATTAGGGCTTTCTGAGGTTGGTTTATCCGTAATAGCACTGCTACTGGTAGCCTTTTCGTATTATGTCTATATGCGACTTCCCCGGTTCACAGAGCTGGAGAAGAGACTTCAAGCCCTTGCGGCGGAAAACCGCAAATTAAGGGAGAATAATAGCGTCTTGAAGGAACAGGTGGAGCTCTTTAAATCCGTTGAGAAATAGACTCAGTGCTTCAATTCGTAAATGACTGTAACGTATTATCATTAGTTTACCACGTTGAAATTGCTCACCAAGCACTGTGTGCTGCGTGAATGAATTCATCATAGAATGTATGAATCGAGGGAGTTTGTGAATAGTACACGGCGATTCATTGAAATAATCCAGGTTGGGAAAAAGGAAGGGTACCGTGATTAACGACTGAGAAGCATCGATGAAGAAATATGACACCGAACTACAAACTCTCCATAGCGAGGTTCGGGTTGAGTATTATAGGTCTAGAGGACCGGGCGGCCAGAGGAAGAATAAAAAGGAGACCGCTGTTAGATTGAAACACCTCCCATCTGGGCTGACTGTGACGGCCACCGAATCCCGGTATCAAGCCGTAAATAGGAGGAGGGCTTTTCAGCGGCTCCAAGAAAAGCTGAAACAGCTCAATAAACCCGTAAAAATGAGAATTCCTCATTTGGTTCCCCCCGGGGAAGTGTTGAAGCGAAGGGAGGAAAAGAAAAGGTTGTCCCAAAAGAAGAGGTGGAGGAAAAAGATACGCGAGGAAGATCTGGAGTAACATTCAGGAGGGAATAGAGGCATGGAGAAGAAGAAACATCGATGGAAAAGAGGAAGGGGGATAATTATCAAAAAGATGTCCACCATTCCGGCGATATTAACCGTTCCGCTGATAGTAACCGTTCCGTTGATATTAGCCGGATTCCTTTCTCCCTTTGGCCATGCGCAAACACCGATATATAGTTGGCGAGATAGAGCGGGCACGGTTCATATCGTCAATGACCTCAATAAGGTACCCCACTACTACAGGAAGGATATGAAAATTTACCGAATCCCGTCGACGAGAGGAGCGAGGGAGCCCCAATCCAAGGTCTCCTCAAAGCCCGTGGCAGAGATGAAAGCAGGGGGGGAGGAAACTTTAGAAGGGGAGTCGCGTGGAGAGAAGATGGCAGAGCTTAGGGGCTCAATAACCGCGCTGGAGGAAAGGCTTGAGGAATTGAGGCAGGGGAGGGAGACGAAGAGGATTAGGATGATTCGGAAAAGGGCGAGTGGGAAGACGGTGTATCGAGAGGAGAGGGAGATCGACGAAATCGGCAGGGAAATTGAGATCCTTGAGGATCAGCTTGGTAAGAAAATGGAGGTTTTAAGATCATTGGAGCAGGAGGAATCACATCAAGGAGGCCCATGATGTGGATAAGGGAACCTCAGAAGGTAAGCGATGAAATCGAGTATTTAGGCACCACCGACATGTGCATATACCTCCTAAAGGGAAGGGAGTATATGTTCATTGAAGGAGGGATGAGCTATGTAGTACCGATATTGCTACGACAGCTGGAGGAGAGGGGGATCGATCAATCGAAGATCACCAAATTTCTCATCCTCCATTCCCATTTCGATCATTGCGGAGTTGTGCCCTTCTTTAAGAGGAGGTTTCCTCAGATTGAAGTATTGGCGTCTGCCAGGACCAAAGAAATCTTTGGGAAAGAGAAGGCGATCCATTTTATCAGGGAACGAAATCGGGCAATGATCGAATATTACGGAATACAGCGGGAAGCGGCAGAACTCAATTTGGACTTCGACGCCATACCAGTAGACCGGGTCGTTAGAGAAGGGGAAAGTATTGATCTGGGCAATGGGTTCACCATCGAATTTATGGAGGTCCCAGGCCACAGTTCATGTTCCATTGCAGCCTACGTAGGCAAGATAAAGGCCCTCTTTGCCTCGGATGCCGCGGGAGTTCCCAATGAAAAGGGGATCATCTATCCCATAGGGAATGAAAACTTCATCCAATTTCAACAGTCCTTAGCAAAGCTCAGCGAATATCATGTTGAAATCCTCTGTGCCGCTCGAAATGGTGTATTCCTAGGGGAGGAGGGAAGGGAGTTTATCTCAAAGACAATGCGGGCCGCTGATCAACTGAGACAAGAGGTGATCAAGCGTTTCAGGGAAATGGGGGATCGGGAGCGAGTTACAACGGAAATCTGTGATCGGATTTACGCAGAGGTAAAAACGGTGGATATTCCCAAAGGGATCTTTCTGGGAGTTATAAAATCTATCGTTGATAACATCGTCAACGCCGACATTACCTAACATATTGTTAGAAAATGATTTGACTTTTAGGGGAAAGTTGGGAAAAATTAGAGATGCTTGAGTTTGACCAATAATTTCGTTGGGAGTCGGATATGGAGGATGAAAGGGATAAGGGAAAGAGGGTGAATGCCCTGGTTATTGATGGAGATGAAGAGATTCGCCGGACCTTGATGGAAAGGCTTCAGGAAGCCGGGTATTTCACTGATGTGGCGGCAAATGGCAAGGATGCAATAGAAATGTTCAAGGAGTTCTTCTATAACATTGCCGTGGTTGAGGTAGAACTGCCCGACATGTCGGGTTTGGACTTCTTAAAGGTAATTAAAGGCATCCATCCCGATACCTCGGTGATCTTTATCACAAGTAACCCCTCCCTGGAAAATTCAGTAGGTGCCTTGAATGCGGGGGCCAATGCCTACATAGTGAAACCCTTGAAAATGGAGGAGTTGATGGAGCACATCAACGAGGCATTGGATAAACAGAGGGCCATTATTGAAACCAGGGAGCTTCTGTTTGCCGAGAGGAAAAAGAGGGAATTCTATCAATACCTCTCCATTATCGATGGCCTTACGGATTTATACAATCACCGTCACTTCCATGAACTCCTCACTCAAGAGGTGGCCCGAGCTGTCCGTTATGAACATCCCCTCAGCCTGCTCATGATCGATATCGACGACTTTAAACGATTCAATGATTCCTTCGGCCATCCAGCAGGGGATAAGGCCCTTCAGGGTATCGCGAGGCTTTTTAGGGAGAATTGTCGAAGGGTGGATTTTATCTGCCGATATGGGGGGGAGGAATTCGCTATCATTACTCCGGAGACCAGCGGAAAGAACGCAGTTTATCTGGCAAGCCGTTTGGTGAATAGGGTGAGGGAGATGAAGATTTCGATTTATGAAAGCACCATCGAGGAAAGTTTGACGATCAGCATTGGCCTAGCCGGTTATCCTGTTGATGCTAAAACGAAAAACGAGTTAATTATCAAGGCGGATAAATACCTTCTCGAGGCTAAAAAAACGGGAAAGGATTGTTTCTTTCCACCCTCCCCCTAAAATCCATTGAGGCACTGGAGTTTAAGACATCACCCTCGATGATGGCTCTTATCCGTTCCCCTTTTATGTTATTTTTTCATCGCTTCACCGAAAACCCCGCTTTGCCCCCATCGCGCGACAAGATGGGAAAACCAGGTTCGATAGAATAACCCCCTTCCCCTTCCCTCGGGAAGGCTTTCGTTTGGGGTAAAAAGGGGGAAAGTGAAGCTACCCGCCCACAGGACGGGGCTTCCCGGGCACGCAGTGGCGAGCAGAATCCGAGCAAAAGAAATCTCATTTTTCATTGTGCCCCTAGACCCATTGGGTCCCTCAACCCCGCCTACAAGGCGGGGCTTGCGGGGCACTTGCCGGTCATTTCCCAAAGAAAGGAACAATTCCCTGAAAATTTTCCCTTTTGCCTTCGCTTTGGCCACCATAATGTGATGGGGGAACTGATCCCTTTTCGGTAAAGCCGCCATGCGTCGAATGGATCCCTGGAGGAGACTGGCTATGAGGAACTTGGCATTCGACCTCATCATGTTAATTTGGGCTATCGTGAACGGATACATATCCACCAACTATTCCGAATCGCATTAACAACATAGGGGCTTATATCCCACGTGATCCTGATCGCCACGTCATTTCCTTTGTATACCTTTATTGATGGTCGTCTGTTCTTGTTTTCAGAAAGGATACGTTGGGAGAGACTGGTCGGCGCGATCATCATAATTCGGAGATGATCCCAACTTTCTCATTGTGGAAAAGGAAAGATTCCGATAAAATTTTTTGAGAACCATTTGAGTTGGGATCTATGAGCTACAGGAAGGAAATTAAAAACGAATTTGCGTGGTCTAAATCCAGGGATGAAAGTTTTCAAACCTGCCTCAGACAGTATTATTTCAATTACTATGGATACTGGAATGGATGGCTGGATGATGCCCCTTTGCGGACCCGTCAAATCTACATCCTGAAAAACCTGAAGACTCGGCAAATGTGGGCCGGCGAAAAGGTCCATCAGTGCATAGAGCGGACCGTTAAAAACTTGCAGAGGGGAATTCCCATCCTTGATATAAATCAGGTCCTCTCCATCACTCTCAATAGGATGAGGGCCGACTTCAAGTCCTCCAAGGTGAAGCATTACCTTCGGAGGCCTAAGAGCTGCGCCCTCTTTGAACATGAATACGATCTGGGTGTCCCCGATGAGTTATGGAAGGAGACTGCCCATAATGTGGAACTCTGCCTGAGGAATTTCTATGATTCGGACATATATCGGGAGTTGAAAGAGATCCCTCCGGGCCATTGGCTGGAGACGGAGAAATTTTCCCACTTCACATTCGAGGGAGTTAAGATCTGGGTAGTTATGGATTGTTGTTTCAGATCAGATTCCGGCATTACTATCATCGATTGGAAGACCGGGAAGAGCACCACCGAGGATAACTCAATTCAATTATCCTGTTATGCCCTGTATGTCTTGGAGAAGTGGGGGATCGATCCCACGAAGATAAAGATCATCGAGTATAACCTTTCCACCGATACTCCAAAGGATTTCCTCATTACCAGAAGGAACATCGAGGACATAAAGGGGTACATTCGCGGAAGTATTGTCGACATGAGATCCCTCCTCATCGATGTGGAAGCCAATATTCCAAAGGACGAATCTATCTTCAAACCCGTCGATGACAAACGGATTAGTGATGGGTGTAATTTTAAAAAAATCTGTAAGGGGAGGTGAATAACCGAGGGTGCTTCGAACAATGTGGATGGATAACCATCTCTATAGGTATTGGTACTTTTACTACTTCTCCCCCGTGGTTTGGTATTTCGTTATAGCCGGTAACGTGATCCTCGAATATGGCGAAGGGGCTTCTAGTTTATTTGCCCTTGTATCCCTTGCTCAGCTCATCATCATGGGCCTAGTTGTCCCCAAATTTATCCTTCAGCTCGTCTCCAGAATAGAGGCATTGGAAAAGGAGGGAAGGGCGTACCACAAACTATTACAAAAACTGGAGCGGAAGGGGGTTATTGAGGGCAATGGATTGGGAGGCTTTAGGGTATCATAAGGGGATTCGGTTGGAATCCGCACAGTCGTCTATCTCAAACCCATCATCGGACTCGGCGGAAATGGGTGAAAGGCTCAAAGGAGAGAATGGATTAAAAGGAGAGTGATATCCCTTTTTGGCCTATCGGGCTCACACATGGTCCCTGGCGGTATCATAGGGCTCACGAGAGAAATACGTCTTTGAAAGGGGAAAAACAGTGGGAGTTGTTGAAAGGAGAGAATATTTATCTTCTGCCTCCGAAAATCTTGAGGCGGCGAAGCAAAGCCTAGAAAACCTAATCCTCGATATAGAAAATTTACTTGGAGACTGGAGGGAGAACCTAAACCTCCTCACCGAGGATTCTGAGGATATGGATGAAAACCAGGAGAAGATCGATTATTATGAAGAAATATTGAGTAATTTAGAAGAGGCAAAAGGCATCATAGAGGATATGGTGTTGACACCATGATTCCCCTTGGAATCGAAGGGGTTTGTTAGTCGATAGGGGTGATTTGGTCGATGGGTAAATCCTTTTACAGGGAGGCCTCAAAATATGGGGGAGATTAAAAGCACGTGGGATATTGTAATGGAAAAAACCAAAGGCTTGGAGATCACCTCCAGTGATAGAGAGAGGATTAAGAAAAGGAACCTGACCTCCAGAATCAACGCGATCTTCCATAGGTATATGGATGCCCAGGGGGATAACGAATACCTTAAGAAGGAATTGAAGGGGCTGCGGGGAGATGAGCGAGAGGTCGCCGAGAGGGAGCTCCTTATACAACTGCTCGATTCCATTGACCTTTCAAAAGACAATGGCATGATCATTACGGGAATTGAAACCCTAAAGGGGAAATCGGCGGCAAGGACCTTGGAAAAGCTGCACCTTTTAGCATCAGAGTATAAGGCCTCCAGGGACGAACGGGCCAGGGAAATCGAGGGGATATTGCGCCGCAGGTTGGCTGCCGCGGGGATATCAGGGTCGGCCGTTCAACCGAGCCTGGAGGGAAAAAGGGATTGGATTGAGGTTATGGAAGGTCTTCAAAGGGACTTTGGGAATCGATTGGAAACATTGAAGGAGGAGTTGTTGAATTCATAAAATGGGAAAGTATTGTGCCTGGATAACATTGAAATTCTGCAGCACTGACTCCCTACCCATGATGATCTCCCCGTGTCCGGGAAGGAAGACCTCGATATCCAGTTGAGATAACCTCTGAATACTGGACTTCAATTGGTTCGCATCGCCCCCGGGCAAATCCGTTCTCCCTACACCGCCATAAAATACCACATCTCCTGATATGAGCACTTTCTTTTCCGGCCAATAGAGACAGAGGGAACCGGGGGAGTGTCCAGGGGTGTGGTAGACCTGGAGGTCGATCTTCCCGAGTTTAAGGGACCCCTCCCCCAGGTAGAAGTCAGTCCGGTAATGAGGGGATGTTACCCCAATCACCTGATAGAGGGTTTTCCCGTGGTCTTGCAGGTATCGTTCTTCCTCTCGATGCATGGCCATGAGGACCTTGGATTCCACGAATTGCGAAAGTGCTTCGAAGTGATCCGGATGACAATGGGTGCTGATGATGAGGTCCAGGTCTTGGGGGGTGAGGCCGTCTGCCTCCATGGAGTCAAAAAGCCTTCCCAGGTGTTTGAGATGGCCAACATCGATGAGGACAGTAACATCTCCCCCGATGATATAGCTATTACAATTGTTCTCAATGGGATTTTCCCACGGATAAGAGTAGAGGTTCTTTTCTATAATCATGGATTTGAAATATCACTACCTTTCGTAGTCAAACACCCTTATCGCTTCGATGCTTTGCGGCCTTTTGACCGAATTCTCCTTCGCTCACTGAAAGGGATTTTGGACCATTATAGAGTCGCACTAGGGAACCAGGGTAAAGACCCACTCCGTAGTGACCATTTTCTGGCAAATTTCGCTCATGGAAAACGATATTCCCCTGGAACGAGGAGAAGTTCCCATCTCAAAAGGGTGGAAATATCAAGGTGAATGATTTATATTTGCTATTGAAGGCCTCGTTAAAGTCTGTCTGCCATTCGACAGGCTCATGGCCCTGAGCAAAGCCGAAGGGCCATTCGATGGGCCGTTCGACAAGGTCACGGTCCTGAACAAGGTCGAAGGACTCACGGCCCTGAGCAAAGCCGAAGGGCGGTGTTGCATCTGGAGATTTTTCCTTTGCCCTCTTATTTATGGCTTTTTACGAGACCATCGTTATTAGATTGTATTCATTTTTCATCTAAACGGCAATGTATCATTGCCCGAATTTCTTGAGGGCCCTATGTCCAAGGGTGGAAAGATGGTATTAGAACAGTATGAGGTGGGTAACTTTGCCGTATTTGCATACCTCGTGGGGGACGAAGAGACCGGGAAGGGCTTGATAATCGATCCGGCTGATGAGACCGGGATGTTGATCAACGAAGCTAAAAAAAGAGGTCTCGAAATCACTTACATCATCAATACCCATAGCCATGTTGACCATATCATGGGAAATGCCGAGATGAAACGGAGAACTGAGGCAAAGATTATCATCCACGAAGCGGAGGAGGAATGGCTGCTCCATACTCCCTCCCATACGCTCGATATGTTCGGAGCTCAACCTTCTCCACCGGCCGATATAACCGTCAAGGACGGCGACTCCATCACGGTAGGAGGCATCGCCCTCAGGGTGATTCATACCCCTGGTCATTCCCCGGGTGGAATAAGCCTCCATGGGAATGGCGTGGTATTTACCGGAGACACCCTCTTCGTGGGATCGGTGGGAAGAACGGATTTTCCCTTTGCTTCGTGGGAACAATTGGAACATTCCATCAAGACGAGGCTCTATACCCTGCCTGAAAATACCATCGTATATCCGGGCCATAACTATGGATTCTCCCCTTCCTCCAGCATCGGCGATGAGATGCGCAACAATCAGTTTGTGAGGGGATAAGGATACTCGTTGAAATTTCGAGATCTCTGAAAAGATCGCTCATCGTCGCACAAAAACACTTTTTCGACTATTTTAAAGTCCTCTTCACTGTACGCATAGCTAGACTGGAATTTGGACCGCAGCACCGTATGACTGCAGCACTGCAACACAACATGATTTTCCGCTCAGAACTCCCTTTTCAGAAATTTCATTTTACCGTCTTCTCAGGAAGATCTCCCCATAATAGGCTGTTACACCCTCGTTGCTCTGGTCGGTATCCGTCTGGATGCCGAGGGCGATGATTCCCTTTGGTTCGGTGCCGAAGGCAATCTTATAATCATCCACGAGATTCCTCTTCTCCCATATCCATCGTTTTACCTTCCGCTCCCCACTCTCCAGGACGATGACCTTGGAATATTTCACTGATGGGTTGTCGAGAACCTCCCCCTTTTCGATCCTGTTTCCCCAAATGTATTCTATCCTGGGACCAAAGGGCTCATTCCCCCTGAGGATTCCCCTCATAAGATATTCGAAGCCATACCATGGAGGCATCTCTTCGGGTTCGACCTGAAATACGACGATGACCCGCGCTGCGCTGTCATTACGGTCTTTCCGCGTCTCGATGGCCTGCCGGATGACGTTGCTTATCTTCCATCTCCAGGAAATGATAGGGTAGTCCTCCAGCTCTGCCTTCACCTCCCTGAATAGGCAGGAAGAGGTGCCAATACCCTCGGCCTTGAGGACATGTCTACCGCGATATTTGATGACCTCGTAACTCGTAGGGCGGGTATTGAAACGGGTTACGGTCTTCCAGCCCTTGGGACTGCCGTCGGGCTCTTTTTCAGCAACGAATTTCCCGATGGTTATGCGGTTTGCCTCCCCCAAGAAGGAGGAGGGCTCCAAGAAAAGGAACATTATGAGGAAAATAAGACTCCAGACTCCCGGTATCTTCCACGGCGTCGTCACGTGATTCAACCCCTACGGGCTAATCTATTGAATTCTTGATCTCACGTCAAGATCCGTTGCTGGAATCCGTGTAAAGCTGAAAAAGGAGCTCTGAGCGAGTTACGGTTCTGCAGTGTTGCAGTGTTACAGTCTTGCGGTGCAGCGAACTTTTGCATGGTCGAAAAAAAATCTTGAGCGGTGAAGAGCGCCTTTTTCAAAGATTTCTTATCGGAGGCCCCTTCAAATCGAGACTAAAGACAGGTCTGCAGGCCGATCGAGAAATGGAACCCAGGGGCTGGAAACCCTTTCGCCTCCTGATACTGCTCGTCCAATAGGTTTGCTATTCTCCCGATTAACCTCAAGTCCTTTAGGAACTTCCATTGCTCCATTAAGGAATAAGAGGCGGCCAGATCTACCTTCGTATACTGCGGATTTCGGCCCAATAAGATTTCCCCCTCGGGGGAGATGGCGTCATAATCGGAGTGGACGCTGCCGACGAAGTTGACATCCAGGTTAAACGTCAATCTCTGGTTCCACTGATAATTAGCATTCAGATACCAAACATACCTAGGGCGTCTCGGAAGCTCCTCTTTCGTCTCCTCATCCTTGGTATCCAAATAGGTGGCGGTACCCTTCAACCCCAATCCCTCAATCGGCTTAATGGATACCCCCGCCTCTATCCCACAGATCCTCGCCCTCCCGATGTTGTATACGCCTACGAGGCTGGGTTGAATGAGGTTTTTATATCGAGTATTGAAATATGCGACCTCTAAAAATATCCTGTTTTCCCAAATCCTCTGGTCGAGCCCAAACTCAAAACCGATACTCTCCTCCGGGTTCAGGCCCGGGTTTCCGAAAAGCGGGGTGAATAACTCTTTAATCGTGGGAGCCCGAAAACCCGTCCCCCAAATGCTCTTCAGCCTGGTATGAGTTTTATCGAAGAGGTAGGATCCTGAAAATTTGGGATTGGTCTTGTTGCCGAAGATGGAATCATCATCGTATCTTACTCCCGCAATGAAGGTGAATCCCTCGTAATCGAATCGATTCTGAATGTAGAGGGCTCGATTGATCCTATCCTTTTTTACCCGAGTGGGAAGGAACGGACCAATTGGGGGTTCCCAAATCCCCTTGAATATGGCACTCTCCTTTTCGTATTCGAATCCCCCAGTGACCTTCGCCATCTCATCCCAAAGATAGAGATTATGTTGCGTGCCAAAGGTGTATCGCTCCGAATCCGTATCGATGGTCATTTCCTCTAAGGGTACCCCGGGGGCTAAATCGACTCCTGGGGTGAATTGATCCTCAACCAACTCTTCATCCTCTACGGAGGAACCTCTGATAGTGAAATCCCACCAGGGAAAAACCTCGAAGCCCACATTCAACACATTCAGGAAAAAGGTGTTTTCCCGATCGCGATTATCATCGTATAAGAAGGGGATGGGGGGTGGAAAAGGCCAAAATTCATTGGGGTTGATGGCCAACCCCTTTTTCGAATCGATGTAACGGGAAGTCCACGCCATGGAGGCCCTTTCGGCGATATCAAAACCCAATCGGGCCGAGAGAGTGGTGTTTTCATACTCGTCATTGGTAAATTGACCATTGCTATCAAACCGGGAAATGGATGTTGCGAAGTTGGTAATCCCCCACTCGCCCGCAAAGCTTCCCACCTCCCGATACGTGTTAAAGGTGCCACCTTCTGCTGAAAGGGTTGCCCTTGGTTTACCCGTCCCTTTTTTAGTGATGATATTGACCACTCCCCCCATGGCCTCGGACCCGTAAAGGGCGCTCTGGGGGTTACGAACAACTTCAATCCGTTCTACATTGTCAACCATCAAGTTCGCCCAATCGAAGAATCCAGACCAGGAATTATTAACCTCCACCCCGTCTATCATCACCAAAGTCTGAGTTACATCAGCCCCCCGGATCCGAACGCTCGTTTGCTCACCGATAGTGCCGCCTCGCCTTACGTAAACGCCTGGTACATCCCTGATGGCTTCCTCAACCGTAACCGCCATCTTGCGTTTCATCTCCTCATCGGTTATGACCGTAGTCGAATCCGGTACCTTGCTTATGGGTTCTTCCAAGAGAGTCGCGGTAACTACTACTGGTTCCATGAAAATCGCCTCTTGGCTAAAGACATTCCAGGGGATAAGGGGAAGTATTAAATAAACGTAAGCATATCGTGTCCTTATTAGCCTTCGGATGCACTTAAAGAGGGGGGTAATGGAGGAATCAACGGTCGAAAGGCCCTTGGATTGGTGAAACGCTATCCTTCGTAAAGCCAAAAGCAACTGGATATTCATCAATAGTATGAACCAAGAAGTCCGTATAGAGCATGGGTCGCGAAATAAAGCCTAATAATTAATCGGTACTAATAATAGATTTCCATCCAGAAATCAATAGCAAATTTGCGCAAATTTGCGATGTTTATATTCGATTACAGAGCTTGATTACTTTTTTCCCTTTCGGGGGAAATATGTAAAAGAGAAATTAGGAAACAGGCTTGCCGAGGGAATAGAGTAAAGCCACGTAACTATTTTTGATCTATCAAGTATGACGGTCTCGTAAAAAGTGAAGCTCCCCGCCCAAAGGGCGGGGCTTACCGGAGCACGCAGTGGCGAGCAGAATGCGAGCCAATGAAATCTCATTTTTCATTTTGCCCCTCGACCCATTGGGCCTCTTGACCCATTGGGCCTCTCGAACCCTGCCTACAAGGCGGGGCTTGCGGGGCACTTGCCGGTCAAAAATCGATGGCAAAGTAAAAAGCTCCAGATATAAGGTGCCCGAATCTTTAGGAATTAAAAATATTTATCAGTATGCCGCAGTAACTAGGGATGAATCGCAATATTATGGATGGACGGTTTACAAAGCCGTCAAGGATCTCCCCCACTATTGGGATCGATCATCGGTAATTACGGGCCACCCTGCTGTAAAGGGCAACGGGAAGGACTAAATCTACCTTATACTCAAGACTTGCCATGGAATGATCGTCGAGGATTATCTTGTCGTTTAGTCCAATATTCACCTCAGAGGTGAAAAGGGCATTCCCATTAGGATTGTTTTTCCGGTAGTATCTGATTTCGTAATCGCCATCATTTACCTGGATTTTCTTAATCCCAATCAATTTAGTGAACATAATCTGTCCCCATTTACGTATCGGCATCTTTATCCGTTACTTTCTTTTCCTTTTTCGCTCTTCTCTCCGATCGTTTCTCTTTATCAATGAAGACGGGACATTCTTGATATTTATCATTAAGGCAATAGTATTGGAGCTCGTAGATATTAGGCGTCATCAATTCCCCTTTTTTGGCCTTGCAAATTGGCATGACGGTCTTCTTTAGGAAAGGGCAAATCATATCAACGATTCCTCATCCGGGGGAGCATGTAGCCAACCGGGACATAACGTTTTCGATTTCATACGAGGAACGTGGGCGACTCCGTTTGATACGAAAATAAGCAATTTCCATACCAGTGGTATTGATAACAAGGGAGAAAGATGGAGGGAATCATAGGGAGGGAAATTTCAGTGTAAATGTGGTTCCATTCCCGGGCTCGCTCTCGATTTCAATGGTGCCGTTGAGGTCCTGAACTATCTTCCTGGATATGGCCAATCCCAGCCCCAATCCCTTCCTCTTGGTGGTGGTATAATCCTCGAAAATCGTTCTTAACCTCTCCCTGGGGATACCACATCCCGTATCTCCAATTCCGATTTCAACCCATTGCCCATCAGATTTTGTTTCGATCACTAAATCGCCCCCTTGAGGCATGGCTTCTATGGCGTTGAGGATGAGGTTTTTTATCACCCGCTCGATGGCAAATCGGTCGGCCGATATCCTGAAGCTGTCCCCTTGAAATTGCCGCAAAATGCGGACACCATTCTGTTCGGCCTCGGGCAGATATCCCTCTATGGCCTCATCGATAACCTTATGGACATTCAAGGGAATGGGCTTCAGGGGGATGGGATGGGTCAGGTTATGGAGGTCGTCCAAAAAACGATTGATGTTGGCGAACTCGCGATTCACGGTCCTATGGAAGGTCTCGCGGTAGTGGGGATCATCATACATCTTGAGAAGGAGCCTGCTGCTATTCTCGATGCTCTTTACGGGGTGTTTCAGATCGTGAACGAGGCCCGAGGCGATCTTCCCGAAGGTGACGGCCCGCTCATTCCTCCGCATCTCCTCCTGGAGGTTGAAGAGCTCCTCGGTCATCCGATTGAACGATCGCCCCAATTCTGAAAACTCGTCCCTGGTCCT
>Ga0209636_10001409_pt1 | contig 24248 bp, 20 predicted proteins | sample DeeMarSWOR152_54_FD_187464 | JGI IMG/M metagenome (GOLD analysis project Ga0209636, IMG submission 187464) | Marine sediment microbial communities from White Oak River estuary, North Carolina - WOR-1-52-54 (SPAdes) (version 2) | ecosystem: Environmental > Aquatic > Marine > Intertidal zone >...
CGGGTAACGGATTTGTGGCCCGACGTTGTGTTCGACTTTGACCTTGCAAAATCAAATTTTGTCAGAAAGACCGTCATTATGGTATCAAAGAAAGCTTATAGGCTGGCTGACCATATCATGGCTTTTACACCCCAGATAAAGGAAAGGATCAAGGCATACGGCGTTTCAGGGAAAAAGATTTCTATGGTAGAGATGGCCGTCGATACTGACATCTTCCGTCCAGAGCCTGAGCAATTGACAAAGGCTCAATGTTCAAGGCTTCCTAATCCAAAAGATAAATTTGTTGTGCTATACTCTGGAGCCTTTGCTCTGACTTATGACTTTGACCTCCTCCTTGAGGCGGCAAAGAATCTTGAGGACCAGAATATCCTCTTTGTCCTCCTTGGCGACGGCGATGCAAAATCCGAAATTCTAAGAAAGATTGAGAGTCTTAGACTCGATAACGTTTTTCTCCCCACCCCTGTCTCCAGACCCGAGGAGGTCGCTAGATTCATAAACTATAGCGACGTCTGTGTTATACCTTTAAAACCGCAGATGATAACAAGCACGCTTACACGTCCCTCAAAGGTATTTGAGTTTTGGGCGTGTGGCAAACCCGTTGTATGTTGCACAAAGGGAGAGCTTAAGGACTTAATTGAACAATCAGGAGCAGGAATTGTGCTTGAACCAGGAGACTTGGAAGCCTTTACCCAGGCGATAAAATCCTTAAGCAGCGATCCCGGGAGAACCTCAGAGATGGGAGAAAAGGCCAGGGATTTCGTCTTGCAACGCTTCTCTTATGAACGGTTAAGGTGGAAACTAGGTCAAATGTTTGATAGACTAAGTTTAAACACAAAATGAGGAGTGCGATTTATGGAGTATTTAGAGAAATATGCAGGAAAAACTATCCTCGTGACTGGAGGAGCCGGCCTTATAGGTAGCAACCTCGTTCGAAGGCTTGCCGAACTTGATGCCAAGAAAATCTTGGTGCTGGATGACTTGTCCTCAGCTGTAAGATGGAATATCCCAGACGCTCCAAATGTGGTTTTCATTCAAGGTGACGTAGCTGATGAAGTTCTCTTGAAACGGGCGTTTTTTGATAGACCTGATTACGTGTATCATCTCGCAGCTCATTTCGCCAACCAAAAGGCAATCGACTACCCGGAGGAGAACCTAAGGGTTAATGGCCTAGGAACACTCAGGTTGCTTCAATATTCGCTGCTCTCAAATGTGAAACGCTTCGTTTTTGCCTCCTCTGGATGTTCAGCATATGGAAGCCGCGCCCCCGTGCCGCTCAAAGAGGACTTTATCACCCTTCATTTGGATACGCCGTATCAGATCCATAAGCTGCTCGGGGAATACTACTGTAATTTCTTTTATGACCACTGGGGTTTGCCTACCGTGAGACTTCGATTGTTCAACGTGTACGGTCCAGGCGGGTTACCTGGAAGGTACAAAAACGTTATCCCGAACTTCATGTACATGGCTCATCAGGGCAGGCCATTGACGGTTATGGGATCAGGTCGGGAAACACGGGACTTTACATACATTGATGACTTGGTGGACGGTCTCCTTCGGGGAGGTGTCTTTGAAGAGGCAATCGGTCAAGAGATGAATCTCGGCTCTGGCGTGGAAACCACGTCTCTTGACCTGGCAAATCTGGTCAATCAGGTTTCTGCCAACTCAGCCGGCCTAACATTTATTGACCTAAGGGACTGGGACCACGGAACTCGCAGGCTGGCGTCCATCGAAAAGGCAAAAACACTGCTTGGGTACAATCCTCAAACAACCCTCAATGAAGGTCTCGATAGGGTCAACGAATGGTTTGTAGAGAATAAGCACAGAATCATATACCTTGAAACCTAAATCCGCAGCAAGGCTTGGCAACGTCAAATGCGTGAACTGAAGGTATTAGAGAGGCGTGAACTCAGGGATAAAATTGGGCTCTTCGTAGGGACGAGGCCGGGGATAATCAAGTTTGCCCCCTTGATGAGAGAGCTTGAAAAAAGAGGCCGCGATTACTTCGTTATCCACACTGGGCAGCACTATTCTTACGACATGGACCAGGTTTTCTTTGACGAACTGGAACTGCCTGAGCCAAAGTACAAATTCCTCAATGTAGCCAGGAGCAGGTTCCACGGTAGTCAGACTGCCAGGATGCTGTCCAGCTCAGAAAGGGCTTTATTGAAAGAGAAGCCAAAGGTGGTTCTCGTTTGTGGCGATGCAAATACCAACCTGGCCGGAGCTTTGGCCGCCAGAAAGCTGCACATCAATGTCGGACACGTAGAGTCAGGCTTAAGAAGCAATGATTGGAGAATGCCAGAGGAACACAACCGGGTGATGATAGATCACATTTCCGACCTATTATTTGCACCAACAGAAGAAGCTAGGGACAACCTTATCGCTGATAACGTTAAAGGCAAGATATTTGTCACCGGGAATACCATCGTCGATGCCGTGAAGCAAAACTTAACTCTTGCAGAGGCCAAAAGCAAAGCCATGGAAAAGCTTGGCCTACAACCAAAAGACTATTTCTTGCTCACGCTTCATAGGGAAGAAAGTGTCGATTTCAGAGAAAATTTAGAAGGCATCCTAAAAGGATTGGACCTGATAGCTGAACATTTTGACCGCCAAATAATATTTCCAGCACATCCAAGGACGGTAAGGAGGCTCGAGTACTTCAAGTTTGGTCCCCTAGTGACCAACAACAATTTAAGGCCGATTGAACCACTTGGCTACCTGGATTTCCTCATGTTACTCAAGAACGCCAAACTGGTCTTGACCGACAGCGGAGGAATTCAAGAGGAGAGTTGCCTTTTGAAAGTCCCCTGTGTAACTTTGAGAGAGAGCACAGAGAGGCCAGAGACCGTACAAGTAGGTGGAAATTATGTGGCCGGGGTAAGCCCCCATCGCATTCTCAAAGGCGCTGAAACCGTACTAAACGCAAAACATAGCTGGACGAATCCCTTTGGCGAGAATGCCAGTAAAAAAATCATTGACATAGTTGAAAGTGTAATGAAGTAAAGGTGAAGCAAGTCGTCCAAAATTACAAGACTGGAGAAGTGAAGCTGATTGAAGCCCCGGCTCCTTTAATGAAGTCCGGTGGAGTGCTGGTCAGAAATGTCAATTCTGTTGTCAGCTTGGGCACAGAAAAGCTGACCATCCACTTTGCCAGAAAATCTTTGTTGGGAAAAGCCCTTGCTAGACCTGATCTGACTCGGCAGGTCATAGACCTAGCCAAGAATGAAGGACTCATAAAGGCATATCGCCAAGCAATGAGTCGTCTAGACAACCTGACCCCCTTGGGTTATAGCTCCGCTGGAGTGGTTTTGGAGGTGGGAGAGGGAGTTGAGGAGTTTAAAATAGGAGAGCGAGTTTCGTGTGCTAGAGGTGGTTTTGCCTCGCACGCTGAAATCGTTTTCGTCCCTAAGAATCTATGTGCCAAAATTCCCGATAACGTAGATTTTGAGAGCGCTGCCTTCGCTACATTAGGTGCCATTCCTCTACATGCGATAAGGCTTTGTGAACTGGGCCTGGGAGAGAATATAGCCATCATCGGTCTTGGCTTATTGGGGCAGCTTGCTGTCCAGCTTGCTAAGGCATCTGGATACAGAGTTCTCGGGATAGATACTGATGCTGACAAGGTTTCCCTAGCACAAAAGTTGGGAGCAGATGATAGCACAGTTATAGATAAAAAAGATGCAATAAGCAAAGCAAGGAGCTTCTCAAAAGGTTACGGATTTGATGCTGTGCTTATTCTAGCGAGCAGCACTAGTAATCAGCCTTTGGAGATAGCCACCGAGATTTGCCGAGAGAAAGGCAGAATCATTGCGCCGGGAATGGTGAAACTAGATGTCCCCAGAGAAGCCTTCTATCATAAAGAATTGAGCCTAATCGTTTCTAGGGCTTGGGGCCCAGGCTTTGACGATGCTGCCTATGAGCTAAAGGGCATAGATTACCCCTTTGGTTACATCCGCTGGACGGAGCGCAGAAATATGGAACAATTTCTCGAACTGGTAGCAGAGGGCAAAGTCCAGCTCGCCCCTCTAATAACCCACAGGTTCAAAATTGACGAGGCCGATAGGGTTTATAAAGCTATGGCGGAAGACGCCTCAGGAAAATATATCGGCGTTCTCCTCTGTTATGATGTTCAAGAGAGAGAGACCTTAGACACTAAAGTCCAACTGAAGAAGGAGGCTGAAACTAAGAAGCCAAAAGAGAAGATAAACGTGGGCTTGATCGGGGCAGGCACTTTCGCCACTGGCACGATGTTGCCCCTTATTAAGAAACTGCCTTCTATCAACCTGAGAGGAGTAGTTACAGCTACTGGGCCGAGTGGAAAGCACGCTGGGGACAAGTTTGGCTTTGAATACTGCACCACTGACTATGATAAGGTTCTGAAAGACCCGGAGATAGATTGTGTCCTCATTGCTACCAGGCATAATTTGCATGCCAAACTTGTGATAGAAGGGCTCAACCACGGAAAAGATGTGTTTGTGGAAAAGCCACTGGCTTTATCGCCCTCGGAGCTTAAGGAGATCATTGCTACCTACAAACAAAATTCGGGGAGGCTTATGGTCGGCTTCAATAGGCGGTTTTCCCCCTTCAGTCTTAAAGCGAAAGAGTTCTTAAGCGATATAGATGAACCACTAGTGATAAATTGTAGGGTGAATGCTGGCTTTATTCCTAAAGAAAGCTGGGTTCATGATCCCTCAGAGGGAGGGGGAAGAATATTAGGGGAAGTATGCCACTTTGTAGACCTCGCTCAGTTTCTTACCGGCTCCTTGCCCGTAAAAGTATATACTGAGACGCTCTCAAATCCTGGGATTTATGCTCCTGATGAAAATGTGGTAATCACGATAACCTTCAAGAATAGTTCCCTCGCATCCATAACTTATGTAGCCAATGGCGACAAATCTTTCCCCAGAGAGAGGGTGGAAATTTTCGGTGGTGGTTCCGTGTGTGTCATCGATAATTTCAGGTCGCTGGTCTTCACTAAAGGGAGCAAGAAAAAAAGAGTGCGGAAGTTAAACAAAGATAGTGGGCACCAATCTGAATTCTTCGCTTTTTTCTCAGCAATACAAAAGGGAGAGTTTATACCGGTAGATTTTGAAGAATATATCTATACTACCCTTGCCACCTTCTGTATTCAAGAATCGCTCTCAAAAGGCATCCCTATTGAGGTTAACCCGACTCTTTAACTTGAATCGGAGAAGGGGTGAGAGTTTCAATAATGGATAATGAGCGCAAACAAATTAAGGCTATCATTCTAAATGTTATACCAGATGAGCGGTTAGGTGGGCCGCAGCAACGAGTTTTGCAAGTAGCAAAACGGCTGAAAGAGCGCGGTTTTACGTCAATTGTAGCTATGCCTGAAGGGGATAAGACATTTGCCGACATATTAGATGATGCTGATATCCCTTACTATCAGGTAAGAAATTTTAAGAGGCTGCCACGTCCCTCAGACCCATTGGCCATTATCCGTTGGCTTTCTTATTTTATTCCATGCATAGTCTCGCTTGTGAGGTTAATCCGCAGGAACAAGGTTGACATAGTACACGTGAACGGAATCATGAACATACAAGTTTCGTTGGCAACTAAGCTATCAGGGGCAAAGCTAGTGTGGCATCTAAACGATGTTCGCAACCCTAAATTGCTTAAACCCATATTGCTCCCTTTGTTATACTTCTTGCCTAATAGAGTGGCAACAGCTTCAGAAGTTGTACACAGAAACTATTTTGGAGAGGGCAAGAATAGTGTAAATAATTCCACTATTTTATACCCGCCGGTCGATACTACAAAATTTCACCCTGGCTATAATGTGGAGGGGATTCGGAACGAATTGAGACTGAAGGGGCAAGACAAGATAGTTGGGACAGTGGGAAATATCAATCCAGCCAAAGGTTATGAGTATTTCTTCTCAGCGGCAAGGTTTGTAAAAGAGGCATTTCCTGAAGTAAAGTTTTTAGTTGTGGGGAAAAGGTTGGAGACCCAGGAGAAATACTGGCAGCGGCTTCATACCCTAATTGTGGATTTGGAAATAAAGGACGACATCATTCTAGCAGGGTACAGGGCAGACATACCTGAAGTAACGAATGCCATGGATATTTTCGTTTTAGCTTCAGTTCTTGAGGCAGCCCCCATAGTAGTACTAGAGGCGATGGCTTGTGCCAAGCCAGTCATAGCCACACGGGTTGGCGGAGTTCCTGAACTGGTTATAGATGGCGAGACAGGCATCTTGGTTCCGCCAAAACAGCCCGAAGCTATTGCCAAGGCAGTTTTGTATTTACTAAACCACCCCAAAGAGGCAGGGGAGATGGGGTTGAAAGGGCGCCAGCGGGTGACAGACCATTTTAATTTAGCAATGTGTGCTCAAAGGCACGAGGAAATCTACAACACGGTCTTATAATCTTTGGTGACCCCTTTAATCTTCTGGCACAGAAGGAGTAAACAGTGAATTCGGACATAAATAGCCCCGGGGGGAAATCAAAAGTATTTACAATAGGAGTAGATGGAGGCACATTCGATATCATACTCCCTTTGGTGGAAAAAGGTAAGCTTCCCAATTTTGAAAGAATGATTAATCAGGGCGTGTGGGGTGAGTTAGAATCAACAGTTCCGCCTTTTTCAGGACCGGCTTGGTCATCTTTCCAAACAGGTAAGGCCCCCAGTAGTCACGGGATATTCGACTTCCTCAATAAAAAACCAAATTCTTACGAAACATATTATGTAAATTCTACTCATATTAGAGGTGCTCGTTTTTGGGATGTGCTGGGAGATAATGGACTCAAGGTAGGAATCATTAATGTAATGGTCACCTACCCCCCTCGTGCGGTTAACGGTTTTCTCCTCACCGGCGGGCTAACTCCTCCGGGCAGAAGCTTCGCTTATCCTGAATCACTAGCTAAAGAGATAACAGAAACCTTTGGAGACTACCGCATCTGGGGAGTAGGGGGAATAAGCTCAACTGAAGGCGGCGAGGAAAAGTTTATCAATGCCTACTTTGCTAATGAAAAAAGAAGAATGGATATGGCAAAGTATTTGATGAGAACAAGGGAATGGGATTTCTTCATGGTCATGTTTGAAGGATCCGACCCGCTACAACACGAGTTATGGAAATATATTGATGAAAATCATCCCAGGTTTAACTCAAATGCTGAAGAGTATGTAAAACAAGCGATCCCTAATTTTTATAAGGAAGTCGACGGGTTCCTGGGTGAGATTTTCGAGGTATTGCCAGATGACACTACCGTCTGCATCATGTCCGACCACGGCTTCGGACCAATGGATCGCTATTTTCTAGTCAATAATTTCTTAATAGAGACAGGCATGTTGAAATTGAATACAAATTTTTCCACTAGTCTCAAGAGGGTTGCTTTCGACCGCGGTGTAAGCCTAGAGCGCTTATATCGTCTAGCCAGAAAGTTAGGGGTTAGCCGAGCTGCTAAAGCTTTTAGGGGCGGAGCCAGAGAAAAAATGCTAAACCGTCTTACTCCTTCTTTCAGGGACATAGATTGGAGCCAGACACGAGCGTTTGCTGTCGGAACTGGGGGTCACATCTACTTGAATGTTAGAGGGAGAGAGCCACAGGGAATTGTCGAGATGGGGGAAGAGTATGAAAATGTGCGAAATCTTATTATAGAGAAGCTTGAGTCACTACACGACCCCAAGACTGGTGATACAGCTATTGAAAAAGTGTTTAGCAAGGAGGAGTTATATACAGGCAGGTTCTATGATTGGGCTCCAGATATTTCTTTTCTCCCTGCTAGGGGATTCGGCACCTTGCAGCGAGAGCAATTCGTTTCACCTTCGACCTTCATTGACTCGCCCTCTTGTGGAACGCATAGGATTAACGGTATCATGCTTTTGTTCGGACCTAACATAGAGAGCAACAAGCAAATTGAAGAGGCGAAAATCTTTGACCTTGCTCCCACTATTCTGCACCTTTTTGGATTGCCCATTCCCGAAGACATGGACGGCAGGGTGCTTAAGGAGATTTTCCGCCAAGGAAGCGAGCCTGCAGAAAGACGAGAGATATACCAAAAGGTGGACGAGGAGGAGAAGATCAGGGAAAGAGTAAAACATTTAAGAAATTCGGGCAGGATATAAACGAGGCCAGAACGCCTCGATATTATAACCCATGACCCTAAACAGAGAGTAGTCCAGCACGGATTTGAGGTACGTAGGGTTTATAGTGAGACAAGGAATATATAATCTAATCAAGGCAGGAGCTTCTGCTATAGCTAATCGTTCCAAATTTCTAGATGCCTATGCTTCTCTGAAGAGCTTGATTAGACCACAAGTAGCTATATTGTTGTATCATCTCGTCTCTCCTGACCAAGATAAGCAGTTTCTTGCTAGGGTTTTGAGCCCCCAAAGCTTTGAGAAACAGCTCGAAGATCTCAGCCGAAGTTACGAACTATTACCTCTTGATAAGCTGGCATGGTACATACAACAGGGAAAGGCTCTTCCAAAGAAGGCAGTAGTAATCACTCTGGACGACGGGTATAAAGACAATTACCTCTATGCCTATCCAATCCTTAAAAAGCATCATGTTCCAGCAACCATGTTCATCGCTACCGGACATATAGGTACAGAGAGGTTATTTTGGTATAATAAGGTCAAATACATTTTCCAGGTTACTCGCTTAGTCGAAGCCAGTTTAGATGAGCTTGGTAAGTTAAGTTTACAATCTACAAGCGATAGATTGAAGGCAAGCTCGGTAGTGAGGGAAAAGCTGAAGAGGATGCCTGAATGGAAGAGGAATTCTCTACTTGAGAGGTTGGCCAATGCCTTAAACGTAAACATTCCTGAAAACTTAGGCAAAGACGCCATTCTATCTTGGGGTGAAGTTAGAGAAATGAGTGATTTAGGCATCGCTTTTGGAGCTCATACAGTTAGCCACCCCATTTTAACCAACCTACCTCTGGAACAGGCCAAACATGAAATTACCCAATCGAAGAAAGATATAGAGGAAAAACTAGGGCAGCCGGTTACAGCCTTTGCTTACCCTAACGGAGGACCTAGAGATTTCAATAGCCACATAGCCAGTTTAGTTAAGGAGAGTGGCTTTCTTTGCGCTGTTACCGCCATCCCTCATTGGATTACTCCTAAAGCAAACATATATGAATTAGGCAGAATTCGCGCCAGCGATGACCCAAATCAATTCAAGGTTTTGTTTTCCGGGTTATATGGGGATTTAGGACTGTACCACCTGCTCCAGTAAGCTATTTAGTATGAAGGAATGAGGTTATGAAAGTCGTTGTTATCGGGCTAGATGGAGCTAGCTTTGAGTTAATTGACCCATGGATAAGTGAAGGGAGGTTACCTAACATAGCCAGGTTAAAGCAAGATGGCGTCTGGGCAGATATGAATAGTGTTTTACCACCAGTCACCTCGCCTAACTGGAAATGCTATTCGACGGGTAAGCATCCAGGAAAGCTAGGCATCTTCTGGTGGGAAAACATAGATTGGAGGAATAGAAAAGTCTATTATCCGGCGGCTAGGAATTTTGAAAATAATGAAATCTGGGATTATATGAGTCAAGCGGGAATGAGAGTCGGAGTTATAGGGATGCCTACTACCTATCCGCCAAAAAAGGTCAATGGATTTTTGATATCAGGCGGTCCAGATGCTAAAGAAAATGGTTTTACTTATCCCCCAGAACTGGAAGGGGAACTTAAAAAACAAGGCTGGAGAAACCATCCTCAAAGCATGCTCGAAATAGAGAGGGAGAAAGCCTCTCGTGAGATCCATGACATAATAGACATGCACTTTGAGATAGCCAACATTCTTGCACAAAAATATGAATTAGACTTCCTAATGGTTGCGATTTTCTATACCAACAACCTTCAGCACTTCCTCTGGGATTCTCCAGAAACAAAGAAGGCATGGGAGATAATAGATAGGCATATAGGTGAATTTATGGGTCAAGACTGCGATTTAGTAATAATGTCTGACCATGGGTCAAATAAGATAAGGCAGGTGTTTAATATCAACACTTGGCTGAAGGAAGAGGGTTACCTTAGCTTAAATACCAACCTTGCAGCTTATTTATATAAACTGGGGATTAATCAGCAAAGTTTAGCTCGGTTTGCATCGAAATTAGGTATACTTGGGCTATTGCGGAAGATTGTGCCTAAAAACTTGTACAAAAATATTCCGAGTGCATCAGGGGAAATAGGACGAGAAGCTAAAACCAAGAAAATAAACTGGCAAAAGAGTAAAGCCCTTGCTAGTGGTCAAGGGCCTATTTATCTCAACCCAGAAAACGAGGACAATGATAGGTTGAAGGAAGAGATTAAGCAGGAACTGGAGGCTTTGGTTGATCCATCGACTGGATCCAAGATTGTTACAAAGGTATTCACAAAAGAGGAACTCTATCATGGCAAATATTTAACTGAAGCCCCTGACCTTGTTATAGATCAGGCAAGGGGCATGCACATTCCTGGAGGCATAGGTCAGAGGGGCATTTTTGACTCTCCTCAGAGATGGCAAGCTGAAAACAAGAAAGTAGGTTTGTTTATGGCTTACGGACCCAATATTAAGAGGGGAGGCAAAATTGATAACGTCTCCATACTTGATTTGGCACCCACTATACTTCATTTAATGGATGTTTCTATCCCCGATGATATGGACGGCAGAGTGCTGAAGGAGATTTTTAGAGAAGATAGTGAGCCAGCCAAGAGGGAAGTCAGATTTATGCAGGTGAAAAAGGACGAGTCTGAAAGTATTAAGAGAAAAGTAAAAGAGCTAAGGAAGCAAGCAAAAATATAAATCGCAAGGTGCCTCTCCATTCTTAGAGGCAAATACAAGCTTGGCGGGTGAATAATGAACAAAGCGCTTCTATTGGCAAAGAGACAAGGGCTAATTGTGACGAGAAAAGTGTGGTTTGGGTTTCCTGAAGGTAGGCTGAAGGAGCGGTTGAGAAGGCTAGGACTTAGATTCTTCAAGCGGTTCCCTATTGAATTGACACTCCGCAAAGGAGAGACTATTGTTCAGGTCGGAGCTCAGCCAGGGGGGGAACTATTGAGACTAGCCCAAATAGTAGGCGAGAGGGGACGTGTTATTGCCATAGAACCTGAACCGGCAAACGTAGAGGGACTACGCAAGACGCTGGAAAAGAACTCCGCTAAGAATGTAACCATAATCCCAAAAGGTGCTTGGAGTGGAAAGGGTAAACAAAGGTTACTTCTATCCCCTCATCCGGGAGACCACAAGATTAACGTATCTGGGGTACTGCATGACAACGACTTAAAACCTGAAAACTATCAGTCGTTTGCAGAAATTGAAGTGGACACAGTAGACAATATATTAAGGACTCTAGGGATAAATCGTGTTGATTACGTGAAGATCACTATAAATGGAGCAGAGCTTGAAGTATTAAAAGGTATGGAAGAAACTTTAAGAGGAGATTTACGACTATGGGTGAAAGGGCATGCCCTCAAAGACGGTCAACCGCTCCATAAGGCTATTGCATCATTCTTGAAAGAAAGAGGGTTTTCCGTTCAAATAGCCAAAGGAGAGGGGGCTCCAGTCAGCAAGGATTTCGTAAGAAAGGGAGACATATATGCGACACGCCCAAGGGCAAACCTAACAATATAGGAATAAAAACGCCTAGACAAAGGGGAATAACTGTCTAAGCATCATTTTAGGGCAGGAATCAAATTTAGCCGGAAAAGCCAGATTCTTCCGTTCAAAATTGGTATATAATCTTACTACTATATTTAAGCCGGCTAGCCTCTTTAAGGGCACACTAATAAGTACGTCAAAAAAGCTCAGCAGGTTATACCAAACACCAAATCTTTGCCCATATTTTTCCTGGACCCTTCTTCTTTCGGCTCCCCTTTCTTCCTGGTTTCTAAGCCGAGCTTTGGCGGCAGGGTGAATCCTGTTAGCTGATAAAACCCTGTTGACGCGCTTAAATTTCAAACCAGCCTTGATTAGTCTTAACCAATATTCGTAGTCCATTACTAAATCTAGGCTGATATCTAACTTATTGCTCTGGACTACACTCCTTCTGAAGAAAGCCGCCGACTGAATAATAATATTACCACGAAGTAATCGCTCATGACTGAACCACAGAAATGCATGCCGAACCCTTATAATCAGGTTATCTTTATTTATTAAGAGGCTATCCCCATGTATCACACCGACATCACGGTAGGACTTAAACTGCTCTACAATATAGGAGACCGCCTGCTTATCAAAATAAACATCGTCAGAATTAACCCAGCCAACTATTTCCCCTTTTGACATCCTGAATCCCTTATTAATCGCATCCGATTGTCCTAAATCTGGCTCTGAGACCCATCTTAGGTTGTATTCCTTCTTAAACCTATTTAAGACTGCCAGTGTGTTATCAGTCGAACCTCCATCCACAACAATATGCTCAATATTGGGGTAGTCCTGATTTTTCACGCTCGACAAAGTGTCTTCAATAAATTTGCCTTGGTTATAAGAAGGAGTAACAATAGAAACTAAAGGATGTTCATCCATTCCTTCCCTTCTCCTCTTTATACCATTCTCAAGTTCTCTTACCCTTCCCCCTGCATATCTATAAAGTTGGTTTACTTAGATCTTTAATATGGTTAATCTTCGACCTAAATAGATACACTTTATTCACTCTCCCCAACTATTCTCACTTCTGGAATCAGGACTAAGAATTTACCGCCGTTAGCTAAGAAATTTCTTTCCTTTTTAACGATTGTATCTACAAGATGCCAGGGCATTAGAAGATAATAATCCGGAGGGTTTACTTGGGTCTCATGGTAAATACGCAGATTTGAACCTGGAGTAAACTGATTTACCTTGAACCAATTTATCTCCACCGCGAAATCCAATTCTTTGTTTGTTAATTGAAAAAAATTCAATAGCGTATTCCCCTTGGCTGGAGCGCCATAGGCTGCAATAGTTTTCCCAGTCTTCTTGATTTCCCTAATTTTTGCAACCGAGTCTCTTCTTAGTGACAAAACCCTTCGGGCAAAGCTCTCATAAGGTTCAATGGTAGCTAGTTTTAATTTTTTCTCTTCTGCTAAGTAATCCTGCACGCTTTTGCGGATAGCATTTGCGTTTCTGTGACCGGCATAGGCAATTATCGAGCCACCTTGCGCATCAATATGAAATAAGTCATATATTTCCAGGTCGTACAAACTCAGGAGGGCATTTAAACTCCTAATCGTGTAATATAAAAGATGCTCATGATAGATCATGTCAAAGGCTGTGTTTCTCAACATATCGGGTAAGTAAATAAACTGGACTATAAAAGTCCCGTCTTCGCGAAGAAGATTCTTTATACCTTTTGTTATGGGATGTAACTCTTCGACATGATAGAAAACATTTGCCGCTGAAATCACCTTTGCTTTATCATATTTCGATTCAATTTTCTTAGCTACCGTTTCATTAAAGAACTCTGTAATAGTCTCAATTCCCTTACTCCTGGACAAGTCCGCTATGTTATGTGCTGACTCCACATTCAATACTTTGTTAATGCCTTGCTTTTTATAATAATCCAGTAACGTGCCATCATTTCCACCAATATCTATAACCAAGTCTTCAGCTTTTAGATTAAGGTTGCCTATGTTTCTTTGAACATCCTCTTCCCTTACTATCCTTCTGTCCGAAACGTATGGGTGCTCACTAAACATTACTTCTTTAGGCACGGTATAATTTATTTGAACTGCTGAGCAGTTCTGACAAAAAACTACTTTGAGTGGATAATAAGGTTCAGTACCAACCTCTTCCTCCCTCAAGAAATGATTACACCAAGGCTGGGGACCCAGATCCAGGAACTCAATCAGCTGGGGGGAGCTACATATTCTACATACCATATGCACCTCTGCCATTCAAACTAATCAAAAACCCCCTCTTTTAGGCACCACTCAATGGTTTTCTGTATTCCTTCTCTTAATTCCGTCTTAGGTTGCCAGCCAAGTTCCCTCTGTATTTTATCGATACTGAGTACCTTTCTCAGCGCCCCATCTGGTTTCGAAGTATCCCAAACTATTTCCCCGGTAAACTTTACCATTTCCCTTATTATTTCTGCGAGCTCCTTAACAGTGATTCCGGTACCAGCTCCAATATTCAAGGGTTCAAGTTTATCGTATGATTCCGTAGCCAGGTATATTGCTTCAGCACAATCCTCAATATAAAGAAATTCACGAATCGGTTTCCCTGTTCCCCAACACACTACTTCTTTATCCCCATTTTGCTTGGCTTTAATGAACTTTCTGATAAATGCTGCCAGGACATGGCTCTCTTTTTCCTCCGGGTCGTATTTATCATAAGGGCCATATATATGTGACAAAACTAGAAAAATGGAATCGAGGCCGTACTGCTGCTTATACGCCCTCGCTCCCAGATAAAGAGCCCGCTTAGCAAAACCATAGACATCAACACTTTCATGCATAGGCCCGTTTAGTATATTCTCCTCTTTAAGCTCCCCTTCAATATATCCCGGGTAGGCACAGGCCGAGCTAATTAATACAACCTTCTCTACATTGTTTCTTTTTGCCACCTCTAATACGTTTGTTGCCATGTTTAGATTATTTCTAAAAACATCTGCCGGATATAGCCTGTTATATTCAATTCCGCCTGTATCTGCAGCTGCGTGAATAACAACATCAGCCTTACTCTCTGACAATATTCTTTGGGCATCCTCGAATTTGCCCAAATCATAATCCTTGCTCTTGGGGACAAAAACATTGACATTTTTCTTCTCGAGGTAATTTCTAAGGTTCGTCCCGAGGAAGCCGTTTCGACCTGTTATGTATACCCTTTTATTCTTTAGCTCCATATATCACCATTCCTATTTCTCCAGCTTAATCAACTTCCCACCATCTATTTGGAAACGTTTGTTTTAATATTTCATCGCCTGCCCCGATTGGTTCTAAACCAACTGCTCTCATATCTGCGTCTATCATAATCTTAACCAAATCCTTGAATTTGATTTTTGGATTCCATCCCAATTTTTCCCTCGCTCGAGCCGGATCAGGGAGCAATTCTTCAGGCTCCGTTGGCCTGAAATACCTGGGGTCAATAGTAATATGGTCCGCCATATCCAAATTCGCATAGGAGAACGCCTCTTCTAAGAATTCCCTGACTGAATGAGATTCCCCCACTCCAACAACAAAATCATCGGGATGCTCGTTCTGAAGGATGCGCCACATACACTCCACGTATTCTGGAGCATATCCCCAATCCCTTCTGGCATCTAAATTCCCCAGGTAGATATACCTCTCTTTTCCGGCAAGAATTCTTGCCATAGCTCTGGCGATTTTCCTGGTAACAAAGGTCTCGCCCCTTCTGGGCGATTCATGATTGAACAGTATTCCATTGCAGACAAACATGTTATACCCGTCGCGATAATTTTTCGCCATCCAGTAAGCGTAGAGCTTGGCGCAAGCATAAGGGCTTCTTGGCCTGAAAGGCGTCTGCTCATTTTGCGGTGGTGAGGATGCCCCAAACATCTCACTACTGGAGGCCTGATAGAACCTAGCCTTATTCCCGCTTCTCCTTATCGCCTCTAACAGCCTGGTCGTGCCCAGGGCAGTAACATTCCCTGAATATTCGGGAATGTCAAAGCTCACTCGCACATGGCTTTGCGCCCCCAGATGGTATACCTCGTCCGGCTTTATGTTGAAGATTATATTTGAAATCTGCTCGGAATCGGAAAGATCGCCGTAATGCAGAATCAATCTGGCGTTAGGATCATGAGGGTCAACATAAATATGGTCTATTCTACCGGTATTAAAAGTAGATGCCCTCCTGATAATGCCATGGACTTCGTATCCTTTACTTAGTAAAAACTCAGCTAAGTATGAGCCGTCTTGCCCTGTTATACCTGTGATTAGGGCTTTTTTCATTCTTTTCACCTCCTGAAAATAGTCGGTCCCAAAGCTAAATAGCGTTCTCCCAGAATACTACAAGTTCTTGGAGGGTTGTCTCTATCGGTATCTCGGGTCGCCAACCAGTGACATCTTTGATTTTTGAGTTGCTGCCTCTAATATAATTCGCGTCAGCCGGCCGAAAGCGGCCAGGGTCGATCCTTATTTCCACGTTGACACCGGCAGCATTTATCATATAGTCAAGCAACCACGAAATGGGATAGCTGCCACCAGAGCACACATTTAAGATTTGTTGATTTGCTCGGTCTGACGTCAATACGAGGCCATAAGCCCGAACTACATCGCGAACATCCATAAAGTCCTTGTGTACATTAAGGTTTCCAACAGACAGCACTGGCTGTCTAAGCCCCTGCTTGATCTCAGCAAGTTGCTTTGCAAAACCGCTCAGCACGTAAAGCGGCTTTCTACGAGGGCCAGTGTGATTGGAGGGACGTAATATAGTGTAATGCAGGCCGTGTGAGGCTCCGTACTGCTGTACGATAAATTCAGAGCCTGCCTTTGAAACAGCGTAAGGGCTCCGAGGATCAAGAGGCGATGACTCGCTGTAACACACCGACGGGTCCTCATTTCCTCCATAAACCTCCAACGAAGAAATTTGGACCAGCTTCGTATTAGGTACATGCTCTATTATCGCAAGGCAGAGATTAAGTACACCGAAATAATTAATCTGATGACACGCCACCGGGGCAGCCCAGCTTTCGGACACCGAACTAATGGATGATAAGTTGATAATGATGTCAGGCAGTATCCCCTTTACTACCTCCACCACTTCATTTGTCGAGGTGATATCTCCTCTTAGATGCTCAACAGCGACGTTTGGATCCTCTGGGTCGTGCCTTGCCATCCCGTACAGGGAGCACTCGGGAAACCGGTCTGCGAGATAAGGGAAGAGGTATCCAGCTACAAACCCTGTGTCGCCTATCACGAGAATTTTCATATTATCCTTAAATATCCTTCGTAAACTGCCTTGGCCATGGGGGTCAACATAAATGTAGTCTATTCTACCGTATTTAAATATTAAAAGTAGATGCTCTTCTAATAATACCATGAACTTCGTATCCCTTATTCAGCAGAAACTCAGCTAAGTAAGAGCCGTCCTGACCGGTTATACCTGTGATTAAAGCTTTTTTCATAGTAAACGCTCCTTGTTCTGCTTCGGCAGAAGTCCTTTAATAACATGTCTTAGCTTTTGTGTATTCACATCAAGCGCATACTTTTGTCGTAGTACTGAATAGGCTTTTTCGCTTTGCTTTTTTGCATAACTGGCGTCATCAAGTAAGCTACAAATATGCTTGTAAAATAACTCTGGGGTATCTCCAATTAGAATTGCGTTTTCATGCTCAATGCCTTCGGCACCCAATGATGTACTCACTACAGGGCTATTTAATGCCATCGCCTCCAATATTTTTAATCTAGTGCCACTCCCATGCAACAGAGGTACTATACTGAGCCTTGCTTTAGACACGTACTGAGAAACATCTTTTACGGCTCCAGTTCCAGAAATACTGTTGCCAACAACGTCAATTTGCGACAAAATAGAGTCTGAATACCTACCAACCAGAAGCAACCTTGTCTTATTGTAAAGCTTGTATGGATTCCAAACTCTATCGACAAACCACTTCAGACCATTTACATTCTGAAAAGCGTTAAAAGCCCCGCTCATAACAATATAGTCCTCTTTAATCTTACTTCTCTTATAACGGCTTATGTCTATGTAGTTGGGTATTATGCGGATCTTACCGGGGTCAATGAAACGGCTATGAAAGGCAGCGTCTTCCTTGGAGACACAAATCAATATATCAGCCTTAGTGAAAAAGGTTCTTTCATGCATTTTCTGAAACAAGGCAATCACATATTTTCGCAAAGTCTTAAAAGGTGAACTTGTTGGCGATTGTAGGGTTAATTCTGACTGAGCATTAGCTGTGCTATAAATGACTGGAAGCCCCCTTTTAGTGAAGTATGCAATATACTGACCTAAGAAACCCTGATCTATGAAGACTATATCCATCCTGACTTCCCTAAGCAGAAGCTCTAGCTTCTCAATGACTTCACCAGACCGGCAGAAGAGGCTTGAGAAAAAGCTCAGGTACCTGTTCTTCGCTCTTGTTAAGCGAGGCAACTCGCTTAGAGTGAGCCTGGGTGACTCCTCCCTCGATAAATCAACCGAAGCTTCATTGCTAACAAATGCGTACACCTTTCCACAGCTCTCCAAAGCCTTAAGCAACCCGTAAGACCTGATTTGCCCCCCACCACTGACAGGGTAAGGCGATACCTTGGTGATATAAAGTATGTTTATTCTGAACCCCCTTGTCTATATTCGAATTACAGGTTGCCCAAAATGTTTTTGCCTGGCTTTCTACTAAACAGAAATCGTTGACTTACGACTTGGGGGATACCCAACGTACTTGAAATTAACCATTCTACCATATTTTGGTGGCTTATAAATCTCCGAAGCACTTCTGACCTTGAAATGACCTTTGATTAAATCGTCTCTAACAAAAAAGGCATTCACTCCCCTTCTCTCACACGCCACTAAGGTATAACCTTTGGCTTTACCTAGCTTCTCTAATGCCAGTAAGCTAGCCCCAAAATAGTTAGTCCCGTCCCACCTAGCATGAGGGTCATACCTGACCACTTCACTCCTTGTTGGGGGAATACTGGCATTGTATTCTATAACTACGACACGAGGGGAATACCCTTGAATTGCTTGCCAAACCCAGTAGTCATTAAAATCTATATCAATTGAAAGTAAATCAAATTGCTTAGGCACCTTATACTTCTTGAAAATGGAATTAACGTTTTCTGCTGTAATTAATTCTTTTTTTATGGAAGAGGTAGATTTTCCCCAACTGTCCATCTGTAGAAAATTCCAACCTTGCTTCTCAATAAGGTAGCGAGTGTTGCATTCATCGCCATCGCCCACCCCAAACTCAACACAGAATTTATTAGTGGTATCTATTTTATAGAATATCGTCTTCAAAATGCCATCTTCGCCATTCTGAGAATAAATTTTCTGTTCAAAAAGGTTAAGGTTACAAAGCTCTCTATCTCTCAAAAAAGGCGAGGTTAGACTTACAAGAAGGTTCTTAAAACCCCATATAATTCTAACTATCAGATAATGCGAAGCCTTCCTAAGAAAGGGTTTTATGCCTTCTTTCCTGGCGATCTCGCTTGCTCTGTTTAACTGCATTAAGGCCCTAGTCATATTCAACTTTTTCCTTTTCATCTTTGTAAAAAAATGTATAGAATGTTTTGGCAAAAACCTCATATCCCTTCCCTTTTAAGAACTGGTAAATCGGGCACTCGCGGATTCGCGAAAGATCGTATCCCAGGGATTCTACCAGTACATACCTGGGTCTGAACCTATCCCAGTTGTTTGATTGCAAAACCTGCAGGTCAAAACCCTCAACATCCACTGACAATAAGTCCATTTTGTTTGAACCTAGCTGTTCGTCTAGGATGCTTTCCAGTGTAACGGTCTTTATCTTCACTCGCTTCTTGATTTTGTTAGCCGTCTTTTTGCTTCTTTCCTTGGCTAACTTTTCATCAAAAGAATTGAGGGCAGGTTCATCAAACATGTAATAGGTCAATTCTCCAGGAACCAAGGAGACACCAACATTTAAATTCACATCCCTTTTTCTAACTTTGTTGAATTCAGCCATGACACCGGGAGTGGCATCTATGTTGATACCACGCCAGCCTTTCCTATACAAGAAGTACGTATTGGAGAATCGCTTTGGGTGATAGGCACCAACATCAACATAAAAGCCCTTTTCCTGCCTTCTAAATATCCGACGCAAAACCATGTCCTCGCCCTCTTGAGAATATGATTTTTCCGCATACCCTCGGATATATTCGGTTCTTATCTGGGCTAGCTTTTTATGATATTTTTTGGGAATCATCCTCTTTAGTGCTGATTTAATACTCAAAATCAAGTCTCCTGCTTACGGTGCCTCAAGCTACCAATTCCACGAGTGGGCTGTTTCCCGCTTAAGCCTTTGAAAGAAAATTCTCTGTGTAAAAAGATGGATGTCGTCCAAGTATAGCTAATTATCGGACCGAAGCCGTGGAAATCAACCTCAATTAGATCTGCCCCTCTCAGAATCTCGGCAGACTCAGGATGCCAATCTGAGTTATCCAATATAATCATTCCGCCAGGTAACAAAAACTTCTGCGCAACTTTTGAACATTGATATCTGTAAGAACCATCAATGACAATAACATCGTATCCCCTCCTTAAGTTAATAGCATTAACATACTCTTCCTGCTCCTGAATCAATAGTACTTCTTGATTGGCTTTTTGCTGTGATTTAACTTTTCGGTACCAATCCTTGTTGTCTTCCGCGGTTAAAACCTGACTTGCTCTTTTGGCCCAATATATAGAAGAGTTTCCTCCACCCCATTCAAATACAACCTTGTCTTTAAAATCGAGTTGATCAAGATATTCGATCGCCGGATATGTATACCAGGGAATGGGTCCCCCACTTTTATCTACACACTCCCATTGTCTCGAACTACGAAGGTGTCCATATTCCAGCTCAAGGATTCTAATATTGGCAAGTGCGGACCTTATATATCTTGGTAAAAGGTTGCCAACAACTTTCCTGATTATCATCGTTTTGTCTTTCTCATTATGCGTCATCAGTTTTTTCCAGCCAGCAAGAGTAGCCCTCCTGAGGAATTGTGACCTCCGGAGCGTGCCAAAGACTATCCAAAACGCTGACGAGTTCCGGGTCGTTCACTATAAATTTGTTTGGCAGTAGCACACTGAATTTCTCGCACCCCCCTAATAGCATAGCTGCCAATAGATACTGCTCAGTCTCATAGTGAAGCGCCCTCTCAGGCGGGTAATCATATGGCAAATGGATATCGTGTATATGAATCAGCATCCCAGCAGGTATTGCCGGTAGAATCTCCAGAAAGAAAACGGTGACATCTGAGTTCATAAAGCAAGTGTGAGAACCATCAAAAAACAGTATATCACCTCGTCCTAGCAAATCGAATACCTTTAGGTCTGCTTCTTCAAGGGGGAGGCGGATAACAGTATCGGAGATGGCATCAATTTCGGCACGGGGACGGGGGTCAATTGATATAATCCTGGTGCCCGTTTGCTGGTCCGTGATGGCTTGCCTGGCATACTTGGTAGAATTGCCAGACCCGATTTCAAGGTAGATTTTGGGCTTCTTTAAGGCAATGAATGAGTATAGCGATATGGCGTCTAAGCCGCTGAACCAGCGGTTACCCCAGTATGGCCTATGTGAATCCTCGGTCTCAGTCGCCTTGATTTTGAGTAAATAGGCGCCGTATTGCTTGAAGGTCTCTAGCTGACCACGATAGAGATCCCTTTTCTCGTTAAGAATGTCGTAGATTGCACGGTTCGGCGGTAATCCGTAGCCATATCGCGGCACCGGTTTAACGGGATAATTGACAAAGACAGGGAACCATCCCCTTCTAATCCCCTTAATGCACTGGCGGAAGTATGGATAGCGCACCAGCCTGGATAATGAGCCTACAATTGCCCTTACCATATTGGGATTGGTTGCCCCTTCATCTTCTCTCCAATATTTCTTTCATTATAGCTCTAGCCAAAGTTGAAGTCCAATATTTAGTTTAGGAAAGTTAATGGCCCTCATATCCTTTTATAGAAGCCAGAGTAAACACACCAGCCCAGATCTTCTGGCGCAAAAGGGCTTTATCCAAAATGCTGCTAAGTAGCCCAGGACGGTTGCGAAGTCTATCCCACTAGTATATTATTCTAATAGTGTGAAGCCACTTCAATGATAAGGCGGTCCATATTATTCGATATCCTTGCTGATTTAGGGGTGATCTTGAATGAACTTGGTTCTGGTAACAATCGACTGCCTGAGGGCAGACCACCTAAGTTGTCTAGGTTATTTTAAGAAAACAACGCCAAACTTAGATTACCTGGCTAGTGGCGGTGCGCTCTTCCGCCAAGCGATATCGGTAGCCCCGGGGACCCCATTTTCCTTCCTAGCTGCCTTTACCTCTACCTATCCCCTAATGTATGGAGGCCAGCTATATGTAACAAATCAGAGAACCGCTCTGGCGCAGGTGCTGAAAGAGCATGGTTATCACACCGCGGCATTTCATTCCAATCCATGGCTGTCATCACACTTCGGCTACCACCACGGGTTTGATACCTTCGATGACGGCATGGAGAAAGGCCAGTATAAAAGCCTGCCAGGTAAGGGAAAGGGACTAGTTAGGAGCATATTGGGTACAAGCAGCAAATTGTATAAAGCTCTAGCCTCAGTATATAGGAGTGTCATATTCGTCAATCCATATGTTGAAGCTGAAGCCTTAACCAGGAAGGCGATATCATGGCTACGCGGTAATCCGAATAATTCCTTTCTCTGGATGCACTACATGGACGTTCATCAGCCCTATCTGCCACGCCGGAGAATCATTTCGCTATTTGAAAGGCACCGCCTTGTCAGGCTTAATCAAAAAGCACAAGAAGGACGTCATAAACCAGGCAATCTGTCGCCGGAGGAAGTAAACGAACTCGTTGATTTATATGATGCTGAAGTTAGCTATACCGATGAAGCAATCGGCCGCCTTTTGCACATGCTAAAACGAAGCAAAATCTTAGACAGCACCTTTGTCATTATAACAGCTGACCACGGGCAGGAATTCATGGAGCACGGGCATTATGCCCACGGACTCCACCTCTACGATGAATTAATCCGCGTGCCTCTAATTATTACCGGACCTGGGCTAAGGGGGCAGGTGATTGGCCAACAGGTCAGCCTCTTAGATCTGGCGCCGACTATCCTAGACCTACTTAAGATTAAGAAACCCGAGGCTTTTCTGGGAAACAGCTTGCTCTCATTGATGAAGGGGAAGGTAAAAGCTGGAAATTCAGAGGCTATAAGTGAGACAGCTTACAAACGCAGTAGGCAGGATCTGAAGAAGCCTCCATCTGCCACTATTGCCCGGAGAATACCGATGGGGAAAGGTAAGTGGAAATATATCTGTATTGAAGGTGTAAATAGCATCAAAAAAGCGCAACTTGACATCCTCCTCAGGAAGATATCACTAAGAACCGATAGGTGGAAATATATTTATGATGAAGGGAAGCAAGACGAGCTCTACTGCCTGGAGGATGACCCAAAGGAAACACAAAGCATGATCAGTATTAAGCCTAAAATCGCCACCGAGCTGAGAAATAAGATAATGGCTCACATTGAGTTTGAAGATAAAAGCATACCTAGCGAGGAAGAGAGAATCAAGGCAAGGATTAAGCAATTAAAAGGCAGCAGAAGGACATGAGTTATAGGAACTTTTTAAATATTTTCTCAACCGGCTCTACATTTACGCCCACCCTCTTTTCTTGGCCAAAAAGGCAAAGTCTATTAAATCCGACAGACTGAGACAATCAGGCAAATTATAGAAATCTGCGCAAAATCCTCTTTATAAAAGATAAATTCACACCTGCTCTTTTCTCTATCGCTAAAAGCATAGCTATATCTTCCTTATCAAAGCTCTTAGTAAGCAGGATGGCTAAGCCATATATGCCATAATATAGGACAAAAAGCAAGGGAAGCATCCACCAAGTTACAGTGACGAGCTTTCCGAAAATAAACCCGAAAAGAAACACCAAGGCTAAGGAAGCGAGGGTTGGCTTTATCAGGTTCTTGCTTAAAGGCTGGGCCTTAGCCAGCGAGTAAAGCTTCCGGCATACTATCAGGTTAACAGAGGTTAGGGCAGCTACGGAAGCAATAGCTGCTCCTTCTATCCCAAAAGGCGGGATCAGAGCGATGTTCAAGCCAATATTTAAGACTGCAGTAGCCAAGGTAGCCCACATTGCAAATCGAGCCTCTCCCATGGCAATCAAGGTAAACCCATTAGGCCCCATGAAGTTGTTGATAATGAAACCAATGGATAAGATTCTGAGAGCGATTGCCGCTGAGGCATAGCTTGCGCCAAATAGAAAGCCGAGCACAGTATCAGGAAACAGGAATAAGATAAGGAACAGAGGTAAGGTAGCTGCACAGAGCCACTTGGTAAGAATGGAAAAATTTCTCCTCATCTCAGGCATTGAACCCTGAGCATATAGCCCCGAGGCAACCGGCAAATAAATTAACCCCATCGCAGTTAGAGGAGCGGAAATGAAGTGAGCCAAAGGATGGGCCGTATTATATAGCCCGACATCTGCCGAGCTTTTCAAGCCGCCCAGCATCAGGGTATCCGTCCAGGTAATAACCAGTACAAGTATAGTCATCCCAAGTAGGGGTAAGGAAAATAAGAGAAGTTCCTTAGCTACGGGACTGGCACTCAGCCTGGTACGAAATTCTATGGGGAAAGGGAGTCGTTTAACGGCATAAATTATGAGAACAACAC
>Ga0209636_10001410_pt1 | contig 24239 bp, 26 predicted proteins | sample DeeMarSWOR152_54_FD_187464 | JGI IMG/M metagenome (GOLD analysis project Ga0209636, IMG submission 187464) | Marine sediment microbial communities from White Oak River estuary, North Carolina - WOR-1-52-54 (SPAdes) (version 2) | ecosystem: Environmental > Aquatic > Marine > Intertidal zone >...
CAGTTGGCCTCACCCGCTTCATTACTTCCACGAGTGCAACTGTCAGTGATGGGCGGCTGGTTAAGCCTTACCCATACCGGACTTTCACCGATAAGAAACTACAAGCTTAGCTTGGCGCACACCCAATCACCCAGTTACCTAATACCCTATTCAATTAACGAATTAACCTTATCAATAATCTGACCAGCCACCTCATCAACCTTCGCTTTTTTCGATGCTGAGCTAATAGCATCAAAATTCCGTCCTTCCATTTTGGGCAGCCAGTTGCCAGCGCCAGAGGTAGTAAGCACAATCATGTTGCCCTGATCCTCATATCGTTTGAGAAAACCAATGACATTGCGATCCATTTGCCATGCCATACATTTGTTGATCATCACCACGGCGTAATATTGTTTCGCATCTTCCTTTTCCAGCTCTCCCAATCCGACGAATTTGATGTAAACCGGCTGATCCTTGAAGACTTCTTTTAATTTTTCGATAATTGCTTCCTTAAACTCGCTGTATCGTGATGCCACCAGAACTTTTTTATCCAGCGTCGGTTCATTCAATTCACTGGCTGGCATATTCTTTTGCGGCAAAACCCGGTGAGGGACGGAGCAGTAGACTTGAAATAGGCTTACAAGCAGGATAATAAAAAATAAATTATTCAGTCGTTTAATCATAAAAAATCTCCTTATTATTGTTTTATTAATCTCAAATCTTTAATTTTGAGTCAAGTTTTGGGTCTAATGAGAAGTAAACTAATTGTAGAGCGTGCCGTGTTTTACGCTCTACGCCCCACGCTCAACGCTCTACGTTGTGCAATTCCTATTCGAATCAGAATTATTGTTTACTACTCTTCGGTTTGAGGCGGAGCTTCGCTAGTATTTTTATCAAACAACCTTTCAAAACCAGGATACGGCTTTAACGGAATAATTTCAAACTCAATTAAATTGGCTTGAACCAACGGCAACGTTTGTACTATCTTTTCAGCCTCATCAAAATTATCGCATTCCAACATCAATATTGCACTGGAATGATCCGCCCGAAAATAAATTTCTCGAATGATATTCTGCTGCTGTAACTCCCAGACTTTTTGGGCTTCTGCTTTTAAATGAGGCTGAAAATCTTCGAATGTCGTTCCTGCTATTTCTTTTTCGATGGCTAAAATTTTCATAATAGAACCAGTCTTATTTTCTAACCTGAATAATTCTTAAACCGCTAAGACGCAGAGACGCAAAGGTAAAAGAATAAATACATTAAAACTCAATATTAAAGTTAAGATCGGTAATCTGAGTTGAAAATGACCACTCTCGTTATTATTTTTATTCTCTGCGTCTTAGCGTCTCTCCGGTGAAATTTAATAAATATTTCAACCTAAAAAATTGAGGAATCCACATTGGCACGTTTAGCATATATTCCTCATAATCTTTGCCAAATTTTTCCAGCAGCAATTTTTCTTCGTGCCTGGAAATAAAATGATAAAAGAGAATGGTGACGAACCATACGGCAGTCGCTGCAAGGGACAAAGTTAAAATAATCAATCCCAGGTAAAGCAAAATCGCTCCCAAATAGATCGGGTGGCGAACCAGGTTAAAGACACCTTTTCGGATGACAGCAGGCTTTTCTCTAATTTCTCCAAAGACAATATTCATACCTTTCCCTGCTAAAATACCAGCCATGACCAGAATAATCGCTGCTACTGGGATTCGAACCCATGCTGAAACATAATTTGAGAGAAAGGTAGAATAATGAACGAAAAAGGAATCTGCTATCCACACGGTTAAAAAGATGAAGATCAAGATAACCTGTCCCATATCGCCTAACCCGTGTTCACCTACCAGGTCTTCCCTGTTTTCGTGTGTTTTCCGATTCAATGCTTTTTGTTTTTCCATGAAAGGATTATTCCTTTATCACCCTATTAAATAATTTTTTCTATTGCTTGTTGAAGTTTTGTTTTGCTCATTTTCTCAAGTTGGCAAATAGGTCAAATCAATATCCACCGATAAAAGAGGCAAGTTTCGAACAAAAAAATTGATGGCTGTGCCACCTTTCAAAGCAAAGTCTGGAAATTTGTTAATCAATGGCAGTATTTTGAGAAGTAATTTTACCTGATTATAATAGAGATTATTATTCATGCGATTGTCTCTGAAAGCACTGTGATCTGGTATTTTTTATCCAATTTTCCATTTTTCACAACAACTCTTTTGCCACTGCCCAAATTTATTTTATTTATGTTTAACCGGTTAAACCACTCATGGTCGTGCTTTTCGGCAAAGTACAAAAACAGTCGCTTGACTTTTATGGAATTGCACTGCTCCAGTAATTGCTGAACCAATTGCGGTCGCAGCATTGCTAAGTTTTCCATAAGGTGCGATGCTTCTGCAAATCCCTGGTATTTGGGTATATGGTACAGCATTTCCAATGCAGATCGTTCTGGTGAAGAAATCTGGATCAAGAATTCTTTGTGGCTATATTCGGAGAGACCCTGTGGTATCGGTTTTGAAAACAGTTTTGTTGGAGCATGTCGGATTTCAGCTTCCCAGTCGTAATCCAGAAACCACCTGGGCAGCCGTTCTTCCCGCCGACTAAACAAATATATGGCTGGCAGTTTTTCTGCCAGGTAGTGGGCATAGCCCTGTAATTCCAATGCTGTTTTTCCGCCTGGGTGGGTACTGAAACCCAGTTGCGTTTGTAAAGCAAAGATGGCGCCATACCAGTCAACGTTATCACCTGCAAGTTTATATGCCCCACGACCCACCGATTCAACCCAGCCGCTCGATTTGTACCAGTTTATCAAATTTGGATTATAACCATTTTTTTCCAGAAAGGACGAAGTTAAGATCGCACCCTTGTTCCAGTCTTTGATCAGTCGAGTGATTTTTTGTATCTTCTGATTTTTCATTTGGTTTAATAATATTTATTTTACGGTAGGAATACTGGTATTTTATGTACATTTTTAAACCAATTCATTGTTCATAAGTTCCGTTTCTGTGAACCAGATGAAGCAGTTCCAACTGTCTGTCTATTCTATTCAAAACTTAAAGGAATCCGCTATCCACACAGTTAAAAAGATGAGGAGCAGGATGACCTGTCCCACACCGCCGAACGTGTGTTCGCCAACCAGGTCTTTTCTGTTTTTGTGCGTTTTACGATTCAAATTTTTTTGTTCTTACATGATAGCCTTATTTTTTTTAAATTGAAAATGAATATAATAAAAATGGAATAAAATGTCAATCGGGAAATTGTTGAGGAGATGGAGGAGGTGATTTTTCCTGATTAATCATTCAAATAGGATTTATTTGATTTTGGTTAGATTATCAAAGATAAAATAGAGTTAACTGGATCAGATATCTGTGTTTCGGGTGAAATGCGAGAGAGATTAGGAGCACTTAACATGCTAATTGAACATAACTTTTGAAAGAAAACCAAAACAACCCAGAGACCTGCCGATCTCTCGTCAGGTTAATGCATTGTTAGGTAATGCTTTTTATGATTTATTCGGAACCTGTTCTGATAGCAATACATATTGTGCTTTGGGGTAAAGACGGATTAAATCAGATGAAGTGATGTACGTCATATCTTCAATTTGCAGTTGAATCTCTTTTTTGATGCTTTCTTTAGATTTAGTAAATTGTCTTGCAACTTCAACAGGATAGCTTGTATAGTAATAAGCGAATGGATGTGCAGAAAACTCGGAATTGAAAACAGTATTAGCTGGGCAGGCACGTATGACACCTAGATCAGTCAATTTATCTGTTGGATCTATAAACTTCGGAACCATTTCTAAGTTAAAAACTCTACTTTCTACTTTATTGATTCGACCTATGATATACCTACTCTGATCTATATTTTTTACTTGTGTTTCAAATATATGCCGATAATTCTCTTGCACTGCATACCAAATATCTTGGCGAGTTATTTTACTATATGGATTTCTTCTACGTCTGTAATCATATGCCTTAACAAACGTTTCGAGTAGTTGACGAGGTACTCCTTCCCCAGCTTTCATGAATTCATCAAAATCAATCTTAGATTCGAAGTAATTGCTAACAAAACTATTAAAGCTCTCTTCTAAATTCTTCTCATCATGTAAATATCTTTTTACCTTAGGCTCCTTAGCTGCTAAGTTTCTCAAGAAAATTTCAAAATTCCCTGTCTTAACTTTATTTGGATCTTTTTGGGTAAGCATATCAATATCTACAAAAAGCAACCTCTTGTCAATACTTGCTCCATCATGCTCCCCCGTGCTTAAAAAAGTTGCTCCTGTAACAGTTGAAATTTTGATCGAAATGCGAGTTGAATCAAATGTACGAAGCAGTCGATCGATTAATATTGGCTGTATGTCTCTAGGAGCAGATAATCCACTGAATTCATCTAGGTATATAATAAACTTATCGGCTTTCAGCGCATTTAGTAGCTTTTCGAATTTCTCCGAGACTGTTTTGGGGACTGCTGAATAGAGTCCTCGTTCAATTCCAGTAAATGCATCAACTAACCTGTCGCTAATGCTTGAAGCAATTCCTGTCTTACCTTTAACCCCTTTTAGGGAACTTGCGCTGAATTCAGATGACAATCTATAATCTACTCCTTGTTCTTGTTCGAGAATTTGTTTGTATTCTCTATCTGTGGCGAGTTTATCTCCAAGACCTTTAACATAGTCCCTCAAGTTGTTAATTGCCTTATTGGTTCGTCTCTTATTCCACCAATTGAGGTTTTTAGTGAAATCCTTTAAACAATAATACCTTAGGGTACCATGGGACGTACCCATACCTTCAAGAATAACTTTTATAATCTCGCGATAAAGATGTTCAGCACGGACGTGTGGTGAAGAAATAACTCTGGGGGGCTCTATATTGTACAAGTCAACATAAGCAGATAATTTTCTGTTCTTGTAGGTTTTAAGAGCATTTTGCCCTAGTTTGTACTGTGCATTTAAAAAGAAAATAGTCTTACCTGTACCTCTCAGACCATTCAATTGTAAATTTCCACTTTCCGTCAAAACTTCGAGCAAGTTATGGATGTCTACAAATACTGAGATAGGGTCTTGCAATTGTTCAGCTCTCCATGTTGACGGGCTTACAGTCAATTCGTCATGGTTTATTTCAGAAGTTGGCTGTTTCCTATAATTGAAATCCCATTTCAACTTTATTGCTTCTTTTGACATAAATGAACCTCTCAATTAGCTTTCAGCAACCTTTTTTGGTTCAAGGTTTTGTAACAATGAGGTTTTGTTAATAGGAGATTTTTTTTGCAAAACCAGATTAGCTACATTCATCAAAACACCATTTATGCGGGTTAAATCTCCTTTGCATAAATTAAAAAGGATTCTCCATATATCATCGGGATCGAACACTTCTTTCAAGTTCTCGATTTTACCAAATCCAGACTTTTGCCCATATTCATATAAAAAATAATTAATAACTCCTAACACTAAATCTTTTCTAGGGTCAGCACCAAAGTAAATTCCGCCTTTTAAATCAACTTTTGGTGTAATAAGTTGCTCTAGGTCTAATGCAACAAATAAGTCATGACCCAATTCAACTCCATTTTTGCCCTCAGATGAAATACACATCAATTGAAGTTTATTCAATTCGGCGCCTATTATCACGTCTATGTTTTCATTTCTTCCAAACGTCTGGAGAAAGAATTCTAATAGAATTGGTTGGTTTTCCCGTTTGATTAAATGTAAATTATCGAGAATCAACTTAATTCTGTTAATAGCCAAGGTGTGCAGAATCCTGTTTAAGGAAATTTGAATATGGTTAGGTGAAATTCTTAGCATTCCTAGCTTAAGTTCTTCTTGTAGTTCACCAATCAACTTCGGTAATTTCGAACGAGTATAGATCTTATTATTTAATACAACCTGTAGTATTCTAAGGAATGGAGTGATGGTACTCCTAACAGTGGTTCGATAGGTTTCTTCTGCAGAAATAAAACCTACTTTTTCTTGTTCTCTAATGAATTCGGTGATATCAAGATAGACGGCTGATTCTTTAGTGGTGGAAAATTCATTGTTAATTTGGCACGCAAGCCATTTTAATAGCAAAGTTCTTCCCATTCCTTGTGTGCCAAAAACTATCATCATTCCTTTTCCTCGGAGTGGTGTTAAATAATCTCCTTCTTTTAGAACATCTAACCAAATTCTCTCGGAATCATTTTTATACTCAACCCTCGGTGATAACTTACTTACATTGCTGACTATGGCTCTTCTGCACTTTTCAATTGCTTGTTTGAAAAGAGCCTTGTTTATATACACTAGAGCTAGAAGTGAAATTATTATCAGGATAAATAGAATTGATAATTCGATCATGGTTATTTTTAATTTGTTTACCGTTTTATAACGAATAGAAAATGATATTACCAATGAAGGCTATTCCTAATTGTCCTATCCTCCTCTTCCTATCTACCTAACCTAATGTTTAGCAGCCTCATTTACTTTAAATTTTTTTTCAATATTATATAAAAATATTTTTACAATGTCAGACATTTTTTTCGCATATAATTTTATCGGGGAATCAGATTCCAAAACGATTTATAAATTATTAATGAATTCAAATAAATATAAGAAAAATATCCCAAAATGTCAATTGAAAAATTTGCGAGCACATACTTATTTTCTTTAAGGGAGTGAGATTAAGGAGGTGGGTGGGATAAGACAAATTCCCTTTTTAATTTTATTACTTATCGTTTTAAAAGACAATTAGAATTCAAATGTCCATATTATTTAATCCCATCTCCTAATGGGCTGAGATATAATAACTTGGACATATGAAATTAATTGAGTATTTAAAAATAATAAGTTACAGAATAGAAACAAGTAACTTATTGTATCTCACCCTCTAAATAACTTTCCCATTTGTATTTCGTCGACCTTGAAAATATAAAAACCTATAAGACTATACTGAGTAACTTATTTTATCCAACTTCCTGACCATACTCAGGCTCTCCCGCCGAAAATATTCTTCTGCCACAGTTCACCCAGCGTATATTCTTCAAGCCACTCTTTCAGTTGATCAGGCTCTAATCTTTTAAAAATAGAACATTCTTGTTCTCGATCAATGACAATGATGTCGCCTGGATCGAAATATTCGAGTAATGTTGATGATTGTGTAGCCACAATGATTTGCGTTTCTGATGAAGCCTGTTTGATTAAATTGGCTAACACAGATATTGCATAAGGATGGAGTCCAAGCTCAGGTTCATCGATAATGATTGTAGAGGACGACCTGAGTTGCAACAATGCCGTCACTAAACAGATGAATCGTAATGTCCCATCAGAAAGCTGGCTGGCAAGAAGAGGTTGCTCCCAATGTTTCTGCTTCCATTCCAATTGGATTTGTTCTGGATTATTAATCAGTGGTCGCAAATGAAAATCATCGAAAAAAGGGGCAGCCAGCCGAACAACATCTCTAATTTTTCGATAGCTGGCGTCGTATTTTTGATATAAAGGATACAAGAAAGCGGCTAAATTCCCGCCATCTTCATCAAGTCGCTCATTATGATTAATGGCACAGGGTCGCTTTATTTTGGCAGTATCGCTGGTATCATGAAAATGATAAAGGCCCCAATTCATAATCGTCGGGTAAATTTCGGATGGGATATCGTCGCCAGGACCTTCATGAATCGCTTCGACCAATTTCGTTTCTTCAAAACCACCAGCAGAGAAAGCAGGCAGAGCGTCTCGTACACGATCGGGTTTAATTGAATCGAACCGCTCATCAATGATAATTAAGCGATTGTTGGTTGTTGGCTCCAATTTAAATTCATAGCGATATTTTTCAAAAAAAATTTTGCCGATAATCCGCTCAGTTACTTTTGACCCCATGAAGAGATGCGCTTCAATCCCTCCATTTTTTGGGATATAAACCTGTAGGTTTCTTTTCATCATGTTCCTGATCATACGAAAGAACGAAACCAGGTTGGATTTACCACAGCCGTTACCACCGATCATGATATTCAATGGTTTGAGGGGAAAATCGGTAAGCTCCTTTATGGACTTAAACCCTTCAATGGTTAATTTTTCAATCGAATGTCCCATTGGATATCACCTCAGCTCAGAAAATCTTATATTAAAATATTGATAATAAGTTTAATTAATTTTACACAGATATAATAAAAAATTATTAGATAAAATGCAAGATAATATTCTATACTCGTTACGGTTAAGAATTTCAGTGTTGCTTGTCATTGCGAACGAAGTGAAGCAATCTCTTTAGTCATTGTGAATCAAAAGATTACTTCGCTCCACTTCGTTTCGCTCGTAATGACTGGATTATGAAAAATTAATCCGTATCAAGTATAATTCATTTTTTTAACTTCACCAAATATTTTCATTAAATCTATAGGCAGCAAATAATGATACGCCAATAACCGACCATTATGAACGATACTAAAGGCACCATAAGGCGAAGGCGCCAGATCACGGACATCCTGGCAACTGGTGAGTTCAACGACCTGGCTGGGAATGCCGCGTTCTTCGGCAAATTCAAGAACCGTGCTGGTAGCATCGGGAATATAAGGGCATTGATCTGAGCGAATGGCGGTCAATCCCTCGCCAAAATGTGTGGCTTTTTGTTCAAAATTACCTGAGAATGTTGGTGACGGGGAATCATTAAATTTCAGTACCATTAAATTAAAGGGCGGGACTTCGGCAACGGACTCAAATCCATGCTTGAGCAGCAGCTTTTTTCCGATCAGCCAGACCCGCTCGCTGGTGACCATTGCTACGCCTTTCATTCCTGATTGCCTGGCATCTTTAATACACTCATTCAGCAAAATGCCAGCATATCCTTTTCCCTTGCTCTTTCCCACCACCCAGAGACAATGTATAACCATGTATCCACTGGCGTTTACGGCACGCCAGGCATATTCGCCAGGGATGTATTCGATGAATCCCCGCTCTGGTAATTCAAACATTTTGATGCGCATTCCTTCAGCAAATCGTGCCTTGAGCCAGTTTAATTTTCGCTGGAAGCCCTCGGTTTTTCGTTTGCTCATATAACAGAAAAAGCCCGTTTGTTCGACATTTTCGGCGTTGACGTCGATGATTTTAATGTTTTTTTGTTCAATCATTTTTTATCCTTTTTGATTATTTAAACCTCAAAGGTCTCTTACATCTTAGAGCTTGTATAATTGTTTTGGCTAAAAATTTCATGGGGTGCTGTCATTGCGAGCGAAGCGAAGCAATCTCATAACTAACTGCAAATTAGGAGATTGCTTCGTCGCTTCGCTCCTCGCAATGACATATACAATCATGAAATTTTAACCTGTAACGAGTATAGATTATCTATTTTACTCCTGTAATCTTCAAACCAATCAAATTACCCGAAACTTCACATTCTTCCAATTTCGTTCCCTTGATCAACTCCTTCAATTCATCAGGCGTATAGGCTGCATTAATCGAACTAATCAATCCAGGACGAATTTCCTTTGGTTTGGTATTTATCCACAAAAACCATTTGATCAAAAATGACATATCCCTCCGCAAATCAGAAATAAAAACCCTGCCCCCTGGTTTTAAGGCACGCCAGATTTCGTCAAATGTTTTTTTCGGCTCACTCCATTCGTGAAGTGAACCATTGGTAAAAACTGCATCGAACGTACTATCTTCAAAAGGCATTTTGTCACCACTGCTCAGCACATAGTCCACTCGATCGGATAAACCGTAATCCTCGGCATTCTTTTCTGCAATTTCAATCATATCGCGACTGATATCCAATCCTTTCAACATCGTGCCTTGCGTGAGTTTCAGCCATTCGAGCCCCAAATAGCCAGGCCCAGGGCCAACGTCCAGCGCCAGTCCCGAAGTGATGTCACTTTTTATAATATCTTTTGTTTCCATATAGCCTTTATCCCGAAGTCTGCGTTGCATTTGGTCATAGATCTGTACATTAAAATCCCCTTGAATTCCCTGGTCCGTTTCGATGATTCTTGGTTTTGGCATGAGTTTTTCCTAATTTTTTAACCTGTAAATTTTCATAAATTTTTACCGCAGAGACACCAGGACGCAAAGATTTTATCAGTAAGCAGAGCCAATAGATACAACTTGATTTAACGATTTAAAAAATGATTTTGGCCTTTGGTCTGATTATTATTTTAACCTTGCGCCTCTGCGTCTCAGCGATTAGAGAATTATTCAGTTTAGATACTTTTTAAAATTATATTTCTTTGCTAACTCAATCCGTTCCTCATCAGAAAGTGAGGTCATATAAGATTTCCACCCAGGACACCAGTTCGCATGCCATCGCCATATTCTGCCCAGAATAGATTTGGGATTATTATCGTATTTTGCCCTGAAACCACAGTTTGCACAGTTATTTTCAGCCATTTGAAATTTTCCTTATAATTTGTTATGGTTATTTGAAAGATACTTCGGCATTAGCAAATGCCGAAGCATTGTGGTATCAATATCTTAATTTTACAGAGGTCTAACACTTTAATTGATCGAATCCAAAAATAGCAATCTGGATTATCTTTGTCAATTTTGACATTTGTTCTGGTTGGAGAATATAAAAATATTTATTAACTTTTTCAAATGTTTTCTCATAAATTTTCCAATTGACATTTTGAGCTTAGTTTCTTATATTTATCAACTAACACAAGCAACTAACAGATCCTAAAATCTAAATGAAACCATCATTTGATATCATCACAACAAGTATTCTTCTACCACGGATTTTCGATTTAAATATCCGCGAACGTTTTTGACCAGTGAGACGAATAAGAAAATTATAATTAGCTGAAACTTAATTTTATATTTTTTGGTTCTGGCTTGTCTAAATTAGACTATTGATTTTTAGCTTGCCAGCGCTAACTTTCCAACTAAATAATGATCTAATTCTAAAAGTTCATTTTCCAAAACAGTTCGAACCTCTGATCGTGCCATGAAAATCCTTGCTGTACGATTTCCTTCCTTTTGTTTTTCATCGATTATTTTTTGGCGATAATCCTGGTGTCCAATTTGAAAAGCTTGAAGATAGTGTCATAAACGTTGCCAAACATCGCTCTGACAAGATATTCCGTTTTCTTGAAAATAAGAAACAAAAGATTGTCAGCTTTGAATTCGTAACGCAGCCCAGGAAAAGCGATCTATTTCGGTTTCATGCAAAGAATGGATTGATAACTGCTTCCTATTTGGTTGAAGTTGTAACAGTAATTGTATATTTAGAGCGAGATGATTATCCCACTTTTCCAAATGAATATATTGCCTAAATTGATGGTGTGACAACCAGAACTGAATTTAGTCGGATTCTGCTATGGGAATACAAAGATCGGATTTGGAGCGGAGAGTTTCATGAGTTAGCACCGTTATTAGTTTTATTTGAAGAAAAGCCAACTGAAGAAACCATTCTTGAAGAGAAGGCGTTAATAAAGTCAGTTAAGGATGAAAAACACAACTGACTTAGAAGAATGGTTACGGAGTCGAGAAGAGAATAGCAAAAATTAATGCTTGTACAAATATCATCGTAACAGTGGTCAAAGAATTTCTCACAGGGGAATATACCCCACCTCTTTCACAATTTTCTGCCCATCTTTTAACATCCAATCGATAAATGATTTCACTTCACCCCGAGGTGTATTGGCTGTGTAAAGATACAGATATCGAATAATCGGGTAGCTGTCATTCCTGACATTTTTTTCATTCGGGGCAATCCCGTTTATCTGGCAGTGAATTAAATTCGTTCCATAAGCCGTTCCACCATACCCGATCGCCTCTTTATTTTCCGCAACAGCTTTCACAACGGCGGAAGTAGTTGGCATGACCTGGGCGAATTGGCTGTAAGGTTCTCCCTCTAAGACATGCTCTTTAAAATAAGGGTGAGTCCCAGAATTGGGTGATCGGATGAGTACCAAAATTGGATCGTTGTTTCCGCTAACCTGGTTCCAATTGGTGATCTCTCCTTTAAAAATCTGCTTGAGTTGTTTCAAATTTAAATTTTGAACTGGATTTTCAGGATTTAAATAAACACTCAGGGCATCTTTGGCAACCAGATGGCTAATTCCGATATAGCGATGTTTCTCTGCCAATAAACGTGCTTCTTGCGCTCGAAGCGGACGAGAGGCGGCACAAATATCTGCCTTGCCTTTGATCAGTGCCTCAACGCCTTTTTCCGTCCCACCGCCTTCAACATAGACAGAGATATTGGGATTAAGTTTCATGTATTCCTCCGCCCATCGAGTTGCCAGGATCAACATCGTATCTGAACCTTTGATGCGGACGATTTCAGCTTTGCGATGATAAAAGGGATTGCAGTTAACTATTGATAAGATTATTACATTTATTAAGATATATCTCATTAAATGTGCTTTCTTTAATTTTTTTCCATCGAATAGAAAAAGCCCAACCGATTTTCCCAGAGATTAAGGGCTTGCAGGGATTAAAAAATATACCTTTGTATTTTAAGCTAAGTGCTCAAAAGTATCTTCAAAATTAACAAATAAACTGATTCAACTATCAACTCATCTATTTTTAACGGACTGCGTTTCACCTGCCCGAGGGCTTAGAACCACAGAACGTTGGATTTGCACCAAAACTACTACCGTTATATTGACCTTTTGGATTTTCGCCGAGCCGCTCTCGGGTCAGGTGCAAACGCTGATTATGCCAAAATTTATTGAAGAATTAAATCCTATTTTTTATTTATTTTAATCACTATTTTTCTTTGCAATGATAAAGAACCACAGAATATAATCCTGAACCTCCGCCTGCATCAACCATTAATTGACACCCAGAAAGATCAACTGAATGCAATAGAGCATCTACCTCACCTAGCATTCCAAGGTTATTCATCCCTTTAATGAATGTTCTATGATCTTCTTTAGTATTCTGCTCATCAGTGAAATTTTCACCATTTTTAACTATCTCATAAAGTTTATTGCTTTGACGTGACTCATTATACAGCAATTGAATAAAATCTCCAACATAGTAAGCTTCACCTTCTATGAGGTAGACACGACTAAAATGTGAATTTAAATACTTATCACTTTTTAAATTTATAAGACCCATACTAACACAGGCATCCAAAAGAGATTTAATAAAAAGTGGGAGTGATTGACAATGTGAAGATATCTCCTCAACACTCATTAGTTTATCTGATAGAATTGTAAATATTTTTAGACGAACTGCAGTAGTAAGAACTGACGTTTTCCATGGAGTAACTAATAAATCAAAAACTGTATCTTTCATAATTCCTAACTCCTACTCATAAGAAATCATTATTTAATTTGTGTCTTTTTATGGCATAACCTATCAATCCAATTAACTAGTTACCAAATTACCTAATAAACTAATCACCTCTTTTCAGCAATCGTTCGCAATCGTTCATTAATAAAAGGCGTGTCAGGTTTCCATTCAGGCATTATGGTTGAATTTGCCAGTGAGTAGCAAAACGCAAACAACACCTGGCAATGCTGCCGTACAGCATCATAATTGATTGATTGATTCACATCATCAAATGGTGTATGATAGACGTTATCGTACCACTCGATGATTTTTTGAAGAGCCTTATCTTGCGACATGTTTTTATAGTTAAGCCCTTCGGAAATTAGGATTGAAGGAATGCCTAGCCTGGCAAAAGCGATCTGATCCGAACGGGCAAATGATTCTGTGGCTAGGAACTGGGATGGAATTTGAGAAATCTTCAAATTTAGTTGATCAGCAACTTTTTTGAGATGATCGCCCAGTGTTGATAGCTCAGCCCCAATTCCCACCACATCGTTAAATTGATCGTTAGTTGCCAGCCCATCGATATTCAAATTGGCAATGGTTTTGTAGAGCGGCACAATTGGATGATCGAGATAATAAGTTGAACCGAGCAGTCCTTTTTCTTCACCCGTTAAAAACAAAAAAATTATCGAATGCAATGGTCTTTGAGGAAGCATTGAAAAAGCGCGGGCAATTTCCATCGCAGCCACCACGCCAACGGCATTGTCCAGAACTCCGTTGTAAATCGAATCTCCTGCAACAGGTTGTCCAATACCCAGGTGGTCGTAATGCGCGGAGATGATGAGATAGGAATCATCTGGCTTGCGGTTTGCACCTTCATACATGCCAATGACATTGGAAGCGAAAAATTCCCGTTCAATAAATACCCCTTTAAAGGAAAAGCTCATGTTTAATTCAAAGCTGTGAACAATACCATTTCGATCCATTTCAAAAACCTGTTCCAGGTTAAATGGTGCTTTCACAAATAACATTTTCGCTGCCTCTGAATTCATCAACACGCTTAAATTGCCAGTCACTGAATAAGCTAAGGTAATATCTTCGAAAGCGAAATCTCGAACACAGCGCTGCCAATCTTGATGTTGAGAGTCTCTTGGTGAAGGAATCAGGATACTGCCGATAGTGCCCCTGGAGATTGCCAGCCGCTGTTTCGATTCAGCGTAAGAATAAATAGTGGGATTGTTGCCATTAAAATATGACGAATCATTCGAGGGCGGTTCCCCTGAAAGAAAAACCACAACTTTGCCTTCCACATCTATGGCTTGATAGTCATTATAATCAAATTCTGGGGCGATGATGCCGTAACCCACAAAAACCAGCGGAACGGATTGCGGAATAAACGTTTGTGCCCCTGATTTATAAAGGAGATAATCTTTTCCCAACACCAATTGATATTCTCTATCCTCATAATATATCTTTAATTGAGATTCAGGTAACGGGAAGCTGCCGTGCATTGGAATGGATTGAAAATAAGTGTGTTGATCACCAATAGGAGTTAATTGATATGCTTTCAGGTAACTGGCAATATATTGAGCGGCAATTTGTTCACCTCGTGTTCCAGTGCCCCGTCCTTGCAATGAATCGTGACCAAGAACTTCCACATGCTTTTGAATCGAATCAGCGGAGATGATATTGATTCGTTTTTGCAGGGATATATCCTGGGAGAGAAGGAATCCAGGTGTATAAGATGAAAATAAAATAAAGGATAAAATTGTACTATAGAGCCTTTTCAATATCAACTCCCTGCCATCTTCTGGACGATCGCAATAGAAAAATTAAACCTGGTTCAAAGTAATATTAAAATAATTGATTATGGGTTTAAAGTCAAGAAGAAATTTATTTAAAATGAATATATGAATACCAGGGACTTAAATTTTACAAAAGAAGTTAGGAATAAAATTTTTGCTTGCATTATTAATATAAGTTTGTTATAATAGAAAAAACAATTGATGAAAGGTATTTATAATGTTAAATGCTGACGTGAAAACTTCAAAAAAAGAAATCGTAGCCGAAGAATTTCAGTGGGGCATTGCTTTTCTACATGAACTAAGAGCAGATATTCGAGAATTAAGAGCCGAAATTAAAGATGTCAGAGAAAGTGTAGATACAAAATATAATCAGTTAAGGGCTGAAATTAAAGATGTCAGACAGGTTATAGATTCAAAATACGGAATCCTGGATCAAAAATTCGATGATTTGAGAAAGGAAATGCATAGACAGTTATACTGGATCATTGGCACCATGATAACAATTGCCGCTGCCATTATTGCAGTGATTAAAATTTGAAAAAGTAAATAAAATCAACTTGACTCTTCAATCTATGAGCTACTTTTTTATCAAATCAGATTCAATTCCTTTGCCACTTCCAAAACATTCGGCAATTCTTCCTGCCAGAACCATTCGGATTTCACCCAGAAATCAGGAAAAATATGGGAATGGAGTTTGCCTTTTTCTAAAGGGATCAGTTCATAATTTCCATGTTCATTCAGGTGATACATATCCATTCGCTTCGCTTCGGGATCGATGATCCAGTATTCTTTCACTCCCGCCTGCTCGTATTCATAATATTTTTCCCGCCAATCCCTGGTTAAACTATCTGGAGAAACGATTTCCAGAGCTAAATCTGGGGCACCTTCTACATGATTTTTTCGAATGATTGATAGTCGATCCTTTGAAATGAACATCAAATCAGGCTCTCGACGCAATCCAGGACGCAGACGGATTTGAACGCGGCTACTGCCGCATAATTTTCCCGCATTATTTTTTTCGACGTAAGTCATTAAAAGCCAACCTAAGAACATACCAATGCTATCGTGATGAATTGAAACAGGTGAATGCAAAATGACCTCCCCATCGACGAATTCAGCTTTCACATCTTCATCATACCAATCGACAAATTCTTCTTCTGTCATGTATTCTGGCTGTGAAAGGAATTCTGGTTTTTCGAGTTCCATTGTTTTCATTGTTAGGCTCTAATTTTAAATTGACTAATGCTAATTTTCTTTATTTTAAGAATAATATAGCTGATTCTATTCAAAATGTCAATATAAAAATCAACGGTAGGACAAAATGCCATTTTGTCTTACAGCAAAGTTCAAACAAATATAATATACCTGTAACACGACTGTAACATGCAAAAGCCATATTTAGGCAATTCAATTTTTAAGAGAGAATAAGAGAAAAAGTAAAACTAAACCACAGAGAGGTGAATTTATGAACAAAAGGAACACAAATCCAAGCCGTGCAAAAGCACGAAATCTTAAACTAATTTCAATTTCTAACCTTTTTTTATCTTCATTTTTAATTCTTTTATTATTATTCGCTTTCATGAATCATCTTGACGCCCAAACCGTAAAAGGTAAAATTTCAGGTAAATTGGTGGATGCTGAAACTGGCGGTCCGTTGATTGGTGCCAATGTGTTTATTCAGGGTACCAATATGTGTGCTGCCTGTGACCTGGAAGGGAATTACCTGATTTTGTGTATGCCCCCAGGAAATTACACATAAAAGTTTGTTTTTTTATTAGACTTTTTTTCAACAGAGTTTGTTTGCTGCTTTACTGTGCCAGGCGATAAGTTTTGTATTTAGGTATCGAATTCAACTGTTCAAATTGAACAAAATAAAAGAAAATATGTTAAATGAAAATAAAATCTTGAAAAAAAATGTTCAAAAAATACAAATGGAATTTTGTCGCCCTTGTCCTGGGCGTATCGTTGCTCGGGTTTTTGATGTTCGATTTCATATTCTACTATAGCATCAAGAATTATCTTTACGATCAGGTATTTCAAGAAATGCGAATGAAGACCCAGCTTGCCGTCAAATTGCTTGAGCAGAAAAAAATCGAAACACTGATAGATAATCCCCCTGGGTTATATGAGGTCACGTTTCAGATCAGAAACATTGTCAATTCACGAGTCACCATCATTGATTCTGCGGGACGGGTGTTGACTGATTCTGATGTCGCCCGAGACAAAGTTCCGTTGATGGACAACCACATCGATCGTCCTGAAGTAAAAAATGCTATTACACATGGCTGGGGACAGAGTCAACGGAGGAGCGATACCGTGCAGCGAAATATTTTTTATACCGCTTTTCCAATAAAAAACAAAGGAATAACTATCGGTTTTCTTCGATTGGCGTACTATTCACAGCGGTTCGAAGAATCGATGAGTGATATTACCATTTTTATTTTACTCGGTAATTTGATGGGGATGGTTGTGTTGTTTTTCGCTGCATTATATTTTGGTAGATTGATAACTGCCCCAATCTTGAAAATTGTTCGTATCGCACAAAAAATTTCATCCGGCAATTTGGAAAAGACCTTTCCCATCCATCGCAATGATGAAATTGGGACACTATCGATGATTTTAAACCAATTAACCGAACGGTTAAAAATTCAGATCAATCAAATTTCAGACGAACGATCCAGGCATCACGATATATTGACTCAATTAGATATTGGAATAATCGTTATTGATGAGCAAAAAAATATTATCCACGCCAATCCTGAAATAGCTCGAGTTCTCGATCTGGAAGGAGCAGAAATACAGGATAAAAATATTCTTGAAATAATCAGGCATGAAAAGTTAATAACCTCGATTGATCAAGTTTTAAAAGTTGGAAACAAAGAAACAGGCGAATTTGAATATCCGATCCAAAACAGGAGTGTTTTTCTCAACTACATTGTGATTCCATTTGTTATTTCCGAAAAAATGACGGGGGCGCTGATCCAATTGCAGGATATAACTGAACTAAAGAGGTTAGAAGCCATCCGTCGAGATTTTGTTGCCAATGCGTCTCATGAGTTGAAAACTCCACTCACAGCAATTGTCGGTTATACAGAGACGTTACTGGAGGGCGCTTCAGAAGTGACTCAATCGAGGATGAAATTTATACGACGCATTCGAGAACAGTCCCAACGGCTCACATTTTTGATAGACGATTTGCTAAAATTATCAGAAATTGAAAGAGAGCAACCGCTGGAACTTAAACCGTGCCTTTTGAATCCTCTCATTCATGAAACTATTGAGGAATTCAAAGAATTTTTGCAACAAAAAAATATTGATTTTATTGTCGAATTCCCAGAAAATATACGTGCCGAGATAAACGAGGAAGGGATTCGCTCGGTATTTAACAACCTGATTGACAATGCCATTAAATATACGCCTGAAAACGGCAAAATTACCATTCGAGCTGAGAAATTAAACAATAATCGAGTAAAAATTGAAGTTGCAGACACGGGAATTGGGATCGATCCAAAGTATCACGATCGAATTTTTCAGCGATTTTATCGAGTCGATAAAGCCCGCTCCAGAACGCTGGGTGGAACAGGTTTAGGGCTGGCAATTGTGAAACATATTATTGAACGACATGGCAGCAAAATTTATCTAGAAAGTGAGCTGGGCAAGGGGAGTTGTTTTTGGTTTGAATTGGAGAAGGGTTGATAATGGTTAGAAATAATGCTAATTTAGATTTGATATTTTTAAAAATTCTTCCTAGAATTGGGAAAAGAACATGTTTCTTTATTTCTAGTGACAAAAATTAAGAATGTTTAAACCATCCTCTAACAACTACTGTTTCAGCATGGCACAACCTTCATAAAAACAAATATTACTTTACGAGCCAGTCCTGGTATTTCTTCCTGATGAAAACGATTTTTATTGAGAACTGAAAAGGAAATAGAGCGATAACTCGTTCTGCGATGTGGGTATAAATATTGCTACATGGAGTTTATAAGTTAAATTCAGGCAGAAGTGGCAAATATCCAATCACCTTGTAGATTTTTGTGGTTCACGCACGCGGGCTGTTCAATCCTGCGTTTATAATAAGTTTGATGGATCAGCATTTGGCAAAAAAGAAAATTTTTCGTATTTGGTGTAGGCGCTGGCAGTGTTTGAGTTAAAGAAAAAGAGGAAGTTCAAAAAATGGAAAGTAATACAACATCAGACCCAAAATACTTGGCTTTTTTAAAATATAAAGGAAAATTAGTTGAAGAAGGTTTTCTAGATGCAAGAAAGTCAGCAGAAGTATTGTTGGGATTTGATGAAATTGTAAGATATTTTATACGACAGGAAAATCCAGAATTTTATAATGTTGAATTTGAAGTTCCTGTTAGAATCCAGAAAGGTACTTGGGAAGCTTTAATACCAGATAACATTGAATTGTTTTTAGTAAAAGGTATTTTGGCTTGGGGAGCTGCAAAATATTTTGGCAGTGCATTAAATGAAATGGCAAAAAAAGACTTTAAAGATATAGGTTTTAAAAATATTATAAAAGATGCATTTAGGGGGATGACTTGGGTAATAAAAATAGGTAAACATTTTAAAAGTATGAATAGAAAAAAACTTGAAAATTTAAAATTCAAGGAAAAAAATGAAATTATAGGTATTCCTGATGATAATGAAAATTATTTATATGTACCAAAAAAGTATCTAGAATTCTATACTAGTTATCCTGAAAAATTATTTTCTAAAATTTCTCGAATTATAGAACCTGAACGAGAGCTTATTTTAGGGTTATTGGATGAGACAGACAGTCAGGTGAATATTGATCATGATCATAAATTTATTTTTGTCAAACAAGAAGATATTCAAGATATTATTTTTCCTGGGCTAAAACACAACGAGTATGTAGAATTGGAAGGGCATGTAACCAAAGGCAATGAAAAATCAAATACAATAGGTTTTGAGTACAATGGGCACATACTAAGCTGTAAGCCATATAAAGGGAAAGTAATAAAAATCAAAGATGAAATGTATTCGAATTGCAAAATTAAAGGATATATTGATCGATTAGATAAATTTGGAAATCCAACTGAAAAGAAGCCTAAAATAATTTTTGTGGATTTGATTTTGATGAATGAAAATGATGGAAAATCATTTGATCTATTCAAATAATTCAAAAAAGTAGGTGATTTTATTTGTACAAGATAGCGAATTATTTGCATCGGTTGTTATAGCCATCACCTTTATAGTTTTGGTCAAGGGATGAGGAGTTGGGCTAATAATAATTTATCAAGGGAAATTATAATGAAAGATAAATTGATCAATATTGCCTCTCCTGAAGAGGAGGAACTAAATGCAAAAAGGGCATCACTATCTGCTCTGTCGGATCTACTTGCAGAAAAAGAATTGGAACTACAGGAGCTAAAAAGCTCAGTAGATAGCTTTCAACATCTATATATAAATCAAGTTGGATATAAATATGTTGAATTGGATCTACTTTCAGCACAAATAGCTGAAGCTCGGTCTATATGGGATCCTAAAGATAAACAAGCAAAATTCGAAGCAGAACATGCCAGAAAAAAAGCAGAGGAAACCACTGCTGAATTTGAAGGATTTGTTTTAATTAAGGATATTAAAAAGGAAAAATCTTACGTTTCTGATGAAATGAAGAAATTGTATCGTAAAATTGCTTCAATAATTCATCCTGATAAAGCAACAGACGAAAAATCCCGAAATTTGCGCACTAAACTCATGTCAGAGCTCAATCAAGCTTATACTCAAGAAGATTTGGAAAGGATGAATGAGATACTTCTGGAATGGGAATCAAGTCCAGATACTGTTACAGGAGAAGGTACTGCTGCTGATCTTGTACGTGTAATAAGAGCTACAGCACAAGTGCGTCGACGTATAGGAGAAGTTGAAAAACAAATAACCTCTATCAAGAATTCTGAAATATGTCGGCTTATGATAGAAGTTCAAAAGGCAGAAATGGAGGGTAGAAAGCTACTTGATGAAATGTCTGCTGCAGTCCAGTGTCGAATCGAAGAAGCAAAACAACAACTTGCTAGGCTTAATCAAGATATTTATGAAAAACGGAAATATTAACAATATTGGACAAATAGTAAAAGCAAAGACAAATTTAACTTTATCTCCATCCTCGTCTTTAGCTCATAGAGACTTACAGGAGCTTATCTCCCTTCGTACTGATCCAGAGGTTTCCAAGCCTGTGTCATTAGTTCGTTATGGCAATTCTTGGGAAACTCGGTGTGAAGCATGGCAAAAACTTAGGAATATTGGGCCTGAAAGAAATGGTTGGGCAGATGCTTTAAAAGAACTCATCTACAGTTCAGATGGTTGGGGAAGGATTTTTGCCGCTGAATCCCTTTCGTGCTATTCCTCTTCAGCAGAAGATGCCATTCCTGTTCTCGTTGCAACAATTGAAGCATCTATTGAGAATCATTCATTTGATTGGGCACGTGTTGCATGTGGAGCGATAGAGAAATACCAGAATTTAAAACCATCGCTAATGGAAATGACAATTAGTGCGCTGTTGTTAGCCTTGGATTGCCAAGATTATAATGTCAGTGGATATGCTATTAGAGCTCTTAGCAGATTTGGCAAAGATGCGTTAGCGGCAATCCCCCGAATAATCGCTGTAGCAAGTTCTATGGAGGACGAGATAAAGGATATCTTCTGGAGTTTTTTAAGAAATTTTCATCCATCTATTCAAGATCCTGTTGATGCTCTCATATTGGCAACTACAAGTTCAGACCCCAAAGTACGAGGAGAAGCGGTCTGCGAGATTGTCAAATTTAGAGACGCTAGTTACAAGGCTATTCCTCAACTTCTTATGCTTGCAGCAGATGAAAGTTCAGATGTACGTCGATTCCTCGGTTTCACTCTTGGCAAACTAGGTAAACGTGACTCAAGAGTCATAAATGTGGTTAGAGTTCTTTTTCATGATAATGAAGCCTCTGTTCGCTTGGCTGCAAGCTTATGCATGTCTGAAATTGTGTGTAAATCAACGCTCGAGCCATAAGCTCTTGTGTGATGGACTCAATGATGATGAAGAATTTGTTCGTTTCTTATCAGCTTGGGCACTTGGAGAAGTTGGTAATTTTGATTATCCACGTACGATTTCGGTGCTGGAGAGCGCACTTACTTCAGAACAAAGTGAGAGACTTCTTTTCACCATACAAGATTCATTAAACAAATTGCTCAATGCAGATACGGATTAATTAATTTAAACTTTAAGACTGAGAATGCAAAATTAATGAGGTAAAAATGAAAAATTTCGTTGAAGTAAGATATCCAAAAATTTTTGAATTATATCATGAAGCTTTTAACTTCTATGATTTACAACTCCAGTCAATTAATACGCTTGAAGCTGAAAATATTAGCCAATCAATATTCAAGCAAATATTATTACAATTTTCAGTTATTGCAAAACAAGATTTAGAGAGTATATTTATTTTGTATCAAAATAAACATTTTTATACGCCTCAAATTATTTTGAGAAGTTTACTCGAATTTGTAATAACTATAGCCTATATTGAAAAGGATCCTGCGCGATATTCAAAACAATATACGTTACAAGAGATAAAAACCAAAATCAAATTATTGAATGCTATAAAGCACTCTAAACATTTTTTATTTGATACGTCTTATGAAAATAAACTTGCAGAACTAAAAAATGAGAAAATCAAATACGGGTCAGAAATAGATAATTGGCTTGAGAGTTTTGAGTGCAGAGCCAAAGCAGCAAATTTAGAATTACATTATTTTGCATATAGAGATTTGAGCATGCTTGCCCACCCAAATCCAAATAGCGCTAACTATTTTTTCAAAGACGAACCTGATAAAATCATTTTTTATGATTTTTCTGAAGATACTACTTTCAAAACATTATTATTAGCTCTTAGTATTACAAATGTATTAATGTCAAAAGTAAACGAAGCATTTCGATTAAAAGAAATCGAAAAATACGATGAAATAGAAAATAAAATAAAAAGTTCATTTGGAAAATCTAATAATTGAATTTGTCAAAAAAGATTCCACTAAAAGGTGTTTTTGAAGGCACAAAAACAAAGAATATCCTGAATCTCTCTAAAAAAACAAAAGGCTGTCAGATATTCAACCCGCCTGAGGATAAATCCATCAGGCTAAGAGGCGGAAGCATCCTAAAAGATGCTATCGCCCAGGACGATTTATCGTTCTTGCACATCTAAGCCTGTCGGTTGACCGACAGGCAAAATTTACCGTGTGTGCCCATACCAGGTCGCAAACAAGCTGATGAAGTAAGTCACCAGCGTGATGAAACCGTATTTCCTGCCAATTAGAAAAGCGTAGCCAATCATTCCCCATAGTCCCAGGTAAAAAATGGGAATGTAAAGCCAGACCAGTCCCGTGTTGCGAAAGTCCAGCTTCAAAATATAATCAAACAGCAATTCAACCAGGCAATATAGGATCAGTGGCAGCGGTAAAACAATTGTCCAACAGGCTCGCTGGTGAAGGATATTCAAGACAACAATAGCGATAACGGGCAAAGCCAATGCAACAACCACCAGCCCGAGAATGTATTCGGTTCGCTCAAAGCCTTTGGCACGGGCGAGAAACACACCTGTTATCAAAAGATTCATCATATTGGCGATTAAGAACAGCGAGAAATCGGTAATTGGATATTCAGGGAAATTATTCATCTTTGCTACTCTCTAATAGATTATTGTCAAAATCTCCATCACCCCATTTCTCCCACTCCCTTGATTTTTAGCAGTTATTTTTTGCCCATTCGTCAGGTGAAGAAATATATTGCCTGGCTACATATTTTTTTGCCGTTAATAATAATAACCAGCATGGTCAATGGTTTACAACTTATTATATCTCCTCATAATTGTCAAGAATTATTTTTTAATATGAGGTAATGCCTCTGTTACATAGGAAAAACAAACCTGGTTTCTGGCAGAAACCAGGTTTGTGAACCAAAGACTGAGGAAGTACAAATTTTAAAAATTTAATCAACTTGAAATTACATTGTAATCTATTTGTAACATAAGGAAACTAAATTAGACCGTTAGAAAACAATTTAATTAAACAACTACTTTTATGGAGGACAAATGAAGGTCAAAAATCTCGTGATGGCGCTCGCAGCTATTTTGTGTCTCGTTAGTCAGGTCGCTGCGCAATCCTCATCAAAAATCGATGGGCTGGTTTACGCTGATTACTACTATAACTATCAGAACAGTGTGGCTGCTGAACAAGATCGAAATGCTTTTGCATTCAGGAGAATTTACTTCACTTTTGAAAAAAACATT
>Ga0209636_10001411_pt1 | contig 24237 bp, 17 predicted proteins | sample DeeMarSWOR152_54_FD_187464 | JGI IMG/M metagenome (GOLD analysis project Ga0209636, IMG submission 187464) | Marine sediment microbial communities from White Oak River estuary, North Carolina - WOR-1-52-54 (SPAdes) (version 2) | ecosystem: Environmental > Aquatic > Marine > Intertidal zone >...
TTAAGAGAAGGTAATTTTCGAGAGGATCTGTATTACCGGCTCTACGTGTATCCTATCAATGTACCAAATCTTACCGACCGTCAAGATGATATTCCGCTTTTAGCCTACTATTTTCTCAAAAAATTTTCCAGTCAACAGCAAAAAAAAGCCGAATTGTTCCATGCGGATGTTTTACAATTAATGAACATGCACTCATGGGCGGGCAATATCAGGGAATTGGAAAACTTTGTTGAAAGACTGGTTACGCTTGCCTCACCTGAGTCGAGAGTTTTAGATGCGACTTTAATCCCCCAAAATATTAGAAAAAAATTAATGAAATCAAAGCCCACAGAAAATTACACCGCAAGTAAGTCATTAGCAGAAAGTGTCTCTGAGTTCGAAGAAAAAATTATCCGGGAAACGCTAATAGCAAATGACTGGAATCAATCCAGAGCAGCTCGCGTGTTAAAAATTTCTGTTCAGGCGTTACGTTACAAGATGAATAAGTTGGGGATAATCGGACCAAATTAGTTAATTTATTATTTGACCAATAATGTCATTTTCTTTTTTGGGGACTTAGTGCTTCATTTCAAAATCTTTATAGGGTTTAAAAAACAATCACCAAAAATAAAATCCTGACGGATTAACTATACTTCACTACTTTATTTTTGAGAAAGGGAATTCAGGCGTCAGGCCTTTTATTCACTCTCCAATAAGTTATAACATAATAACAAAATAACAATTTAAGCCTACCCGAACGATTAATTTTCTCCCATCCAAAAAAATCCCAAATTTATTAAAAATATTTTCAACAACTCAATAAAAATTTGAAAATATTTTCAAACATAACTCTTTAAAAATCATAATTAAATATTTTTTGAAAATTTTTTTAAAAAATTTTACTTGGTTATTGAAAAATAGTCAAGAACTTATCTAATAGGTAAGGAATAAATTATCAATGATTTATCAGCCCAAAAAATTCTTTTGGTCTTTTGGCATTAATCTTGAATGAATCCAAGCAAGTTAATAAAATTTATTTGTAATTATTCAATTGACTTTAGATATTAGACAAGATTTACATGATGTTCAGGATTAACAGGAAAGTTCTCATTAATTTCATTAAATCCGGAATTGAAAAAATTAAGTAGCGATGAAATAGATAAAATTGCATGAACAACAATAAAATGATCATATCATGTTCTACAAATATGCTTACAATAAGTCTAGAATAATTCAAAGATACTTTTAAGACAAAAAAAAGCAATTAAGAAGGATAATTCGATGAAAACCTGTCTAATTTTTCTAACTGTACTTTCTATTATTCTTTTCTCATTTGCATTTGGATTTTCACAACCTGAAAAGTTTGACCATTTTAAAGTTTCAAAAAACTTTGTTCAAAGTGGATTTGAGAAAGCATTTACAGATCTTCATCCTGATTCATTATTAGATTCCTTTATCAAGGAAACAATGTCTGAATATTATATCCCTGGTGTGTCGACTTGTATTGTCTACGATGGTCAAATTGTATGGGATAAGTCCTATGGTTATGCTAATATCGAACAAGACAAGAAAGTCACGAATGCCACTTTATTTTTGCTTGCCTCAATTTCGAAAACTTTTGCTGCAACAGCGCTCATGCAACTCTGGGAAGATGGATTATTTGGCCTGGATGATAATATTAATGATTATCTACCACCGCAACTACAAGTGATAAATCCTGAATATCCAAATGATATAATTACTTTTCGCCAACTACTTACTCATACTTCAAGCATTGATTCAGATTCACCTCTCGTTGGATCATTAATATCTTGGGGTAGCGATTGTCCAATATCTCTAGAATCCTATCTCGTTAATTATTTTATGCCCAGCGGAAGCTATTATTCCTATGGTCCTTTTAATTCCTGGGCTCCGGGTACAAAATACGAATATTGTAATACCGCATTTGCTCTTATAGGTTATTTGGTCGAGCTTTTAGCAGATACTTCCTTTGAAGATTATTGTCAAAAAAATATTTTTACTCCTTTAGGTATGGATGAGACTTCCTGGTTTTTATCCGGATTGGACACAAATAATATTGCTATGCCATATTATTATACCGGCGGTACATATCATCCTTATGGACAATACGGTATTCCAGATTATCCTGCGGGACAACTCAGGACCAGCTCAGCTCAATTAGCTCGTTTTATGATAGCATATCTGCAAATGGGTGAAATCGAAGGTGTCAGAATTCTGGATAGTAGCACCGTTGATTTGATGACCACGGTACAATATCCTGAAATTGCACCATACCAGGGGCTCGCCTGGGGTGTTTGGAACATGCCAGACGGAAATTTGAATTATTATCATTGGGGAGCGGTCTATGGCTGCAGAACATTTTTGGAATGCTTCAAGACAAGAGATGGAGATAATGGTATTATCGCTTTAACCAATGGAACATCTAGTGACGGACTGAACCTAATCTATCGGGAACTTGATCGCTACGCATGGCGATATAAAAAGATATATGCCTACAATGTTAATTTAAACTCTCCTTTCATGCAACCAGGTGTCGATACCCTAAAGATCACCACACAATTTTTTAATGTTGACAATCATAATTTCACGAGCAATGCAATTTATACGAGTATATATAGAGCAGTTATTGATTCAATTCCTTTATTTGATGATGGCAACCATTTTGACATGTTAGCAGAAGATGGTATTTGGGGGAACCAAATATTGCCCATTTCAGTAGAAAATGAATTTATGATTGATATTAGCACTGTGGATTTAACTTCCGGAGAGTATTTTGTACTGAATGATTTTACTTGTTTTACTACAATTGGACCTGTGGTTTTTGATAGCTATACGATTACTTCTTATGATACGTTTCCAAATCCTGGCAATCGTATAAGATTTCAATTCTTTCTCAAAAATGAAGGATTGAATGCCACTGCAAAAAATATTACGACCAATTTAATTTGTCTTGATACGTGTGCATCTCTTGTTGGCTCAGTCGCACCTCTTGAGTATGGTGATATCGCTCCTGCCAAAACTTCATCAGCAAAAAAAGGTCAGTACATTCTTTTTTCTAACAACAGCCCAACCAATATTTATGCTCGCTTTCGATTAGACATCGCAAGTAATGGCTACACATTTTGGACTGATACCTTTTCGGTTTTTATCTATCCAACATCAATTCATGAGCAGGATGGTAAACAAAAAATTCCATCAGAGTTTGTTCTTCATCAAAATTATCCTAATCCATTCAATGCACAAACTATTATTGAATACCAGCTACCTAAAGCAGGTCAGGTGAGAGTGGATATTTACAATCTACTTGGTCAGAGAATTATAATATTGGTCGATAAGAAGCATCAGGCAGGTCGATTTAATTTAATATGGGATGGAAAAGATAGTTCTGGGAGGATTGTCCCGTCGGGCGTCTATTTTTATCGGCTTGAGACAGAAAATTTTTCTGATATAAAAAAGATGTTGCTTTTGCAATAAGGTGGAGCGATCAGCAAACAAATTTCAGTTAAAATTAATCATCTAAATTGGAGGAACAACATGAAAGTACTGTACAAAATAATGGGCTTTTGTCTTTGTATCATACCCATGCAACTTTGCTTTGCCAATGTCATCGTGGTAGATATCAATGGCACGGGCGATTTCACCACCATTCAGGCGGCAATCGATAATGCCGTACATGGCGATACAGTTTTGGTGCTGCCCGGAACCTACTTTGAGAACGTTAATTACAACGGTAAAAATATCTGCGTCATAAGCAAGTCCGGACCTGATACGACAACAATAGACGGTAGCCAGCCTCAAGACACTCTACGCGCATCTGTAGTAACTTTTGTCTCTGGCGAGGATAGTACTGCCATACTCAGCGGTTTTACGATTATAAGTGGAATAGGGACGTTTTGGGAAGGTTTTGGAGGCTTTACTGCAAAAATAGGAGGCGGAATTATCTGCGACATGAGTTCTTCACCCATTATTGAAAACAATATCGTCCGCGACAATATAGCCGATATGGGTGCAGGTATCGATATTGGGTACTTCTCTAATCCCATTGTCAGGAATAATATTATCTGGCGAAACAAAGCCCACGAATACGATGAAATATATTCATACGGCGCTGGCGGTATCGATATTTTTTGGGATGCACAACCGATTATTATAAACAATACAATCGTAAACAATGAGGGTCTGGATAATTGTGGTGGCGTGACGGCAGTATTTAATGCGAAACCATTATTATTAAATAATATTATTACTAATAACGCCGGTGGAGGAGTCTTCGGCTCAAGTGGCGATGTCAAACTCTTCTATAACGATGTTTGGAACAATATTCCCAATTGGCATGGCAACACTCAAGGGATATATGATGTGTCAACAATTGTGGGCGGTATTTCAGTTGATCCTCTGTTTGTCGATCCAGAAAACGGTGATTTTAGACTGCAGCCCGGTTCGCCTTGCATCGATGCCGGCGATCCAAATAGCCCGCTGGATTCGGATGGGACACGAGCCGATATGGGAGCGCTTCCCTATTATCATCCTTCAGCAGTACATGCTTCTGAAGAAAGCCTGACTCCCACTTCCTACAGGCTTAATCAAAATTTTCCCAATCCTTTTAATCCAATTACTACCATAAACTATTCCATTGCCAAAGATAGCCATATCAAGATTATGGTTTATAACACCCTGGGGCAGGTCGTCGCTGTGCTGGTCGATCGAATTCAATCACAAGGTATCTATAATGTGAAGTGGGATGCGCACACTCAACCAAGTGGAATTTATTTCTATCGACTGGAAGCTGAAGGATTTACTGCAATGAAGAAGATGTTTTTGCAGAAGTAGAATTATCAAATCCCTGGGATTTTAAAAATCCCAGGGATCTGAATTGCTAAACAAAACATTCCTCTTTTTTCCAGCCAAAACTTTATTTCACACAAACCACAAAATGCTTGATTTTTTTTAGTATTATGATTATTATTTAATGAAAATAATTGCCAAATTGAGTTGCATCCGAAGCTTATCCTGCTTGCTTTTACCCAATCGTGAATTTATCAGTCAAAAAGGAGACAAATTTTATGATTGGAAAAACCATCTCCCACTACAAAATCCTCGAAAAAGTAGGTGAAGGCGGTATGGGTGTGGTCTACAAAGGCGAGGATACTAAACTTAAGCGCGAGGTGGCGATAAAATTTCTGCCACATCACATTGCTGTTAGCGATGAAGATCGCGAGCGCTTTAAAATCGAAGCCCAAGCTGCTGCCGCACTCAACCACCCCAATATTGCTACAATTTATGCCATTGAAGAAATCGATGATGAAATGTTCATTGTGATGGAATATATCGATGGGCAGGAATTGAAGCAGAGGATCGATGCTGGTCCGCTGAAAGTGGATGAAGCCCTGAACATCGCCATGCAAATTGCCGACGGTCTGCAAGCGGCGCACAAAAAAGGCGTTTTTCATCGCGATATTAAAAGTGCCAATATCATGTTGACCGAAAACGATCGCATTAAAATTATGGATTTTGGTCTGGCAAAAATAAAAGGGCAGATGAAACTTACCAAAACCGGCACGACAGTCGGAACGGTAGCGTACATGTCACCAGAGCAGGCACGAGGTGAAGATGTCGATCATCGAACGGATATTTGGTCTTTCGGCGTTGTACTGTATGAAATGATCACAGGACAACTACCTTTTAAAGGTGAGTACGAGCAGGCAATCGTGTACTCCATATTGAACGAACAACCGGAGCCAGTGACCGGACTCAGAACCGGTGTGTCAATTGAGCTGGAGCGGATTGTGAACAAGGCAATAACCAAAAGTCCTGATGAACGTTACCAACACACGGACGAGATGCTGGTCGATTTGAGATCTCTCAAAAAGGTATCTCTTCCACGCCCGGAGATAAAGAAGTCTCCTAAAGCAATGTCCAAACCACTGTTGGGAGCCTTAGCGATTGTGCTTTCATTCGCGCTTCTCATCTTGATTTATCTATTAATGCGCAAGGAAAGCCTGGAATTCCAAATAAAGCACACCCTGCCTTTAACGACAGCACCCGGGTTGGAGCAAGATCCGGCATGGTCGCCTGAAGGTACCCGCATTGTCTACACTTCTGATGAAAGTGGGAATATGGATGTCTGGGTAAAGCAGATCGCTGCCGGACAAAAAGTCAATTTAACCGGAGGTCATTCAGGTTACGATGGAAAACCAGCCTGGTCACCGGACGGCGAGTGGATCGCATTCATCTCTGAACGCAACGGCGGTGGGATATTTATGCTCCCGGCATTAGGAGGAATACCGAAACAGGTAAGCTCTCTTTCATTTGCCATATCACAATCCCGTACAGGTTCAATACCCAACATTTCTTGGTCACCGGATGGGTCCGAGTTAGCGTACGCTGTTGCAGGCAGTTTGTATACGATTTCATCGGCTGGCGGCGTTCCCTCAGCGTTTCCCCTGCCGCCCAAAGGACTTATTGTGGGGTATTTAGAGCCAGCCTGGTCACCTGATGGGAATCGTATTGCTTGTACGGGACTTGTCGCCATGGGAGTTTCCACATCACAGATTTGGTCATTACATCGAATGGAGGATGATCCACTTCCTGTGACAGAGGGAACATATATGGATCATAGCCCGGTCTGGGCACCAGACGGAAAATCTATTTTCTTTATTTCCGACCGGGGCGGAACCAGTGATGTGTGGTGGCTGCCAGTTGATAACCGTGGCAATCCTACTGGTCAGGCGAGACCCCTGACAGCAGGCGTAGGAGTCGGTACAATCGCGCTTTCAAAGGATGGGACAAAACTCGCCTATACCAAAGTTATTGATCGCTCAAACATCTGGTCGATCCCGATAAAGCCGGATCGCTTGCTCACATTGGCTGAAGCACTACCACTCACCGCGGAGAATCACTACATTGAAAGATTGAGTATATCACCAGATGGTCAGTGGCTCGCTTTTGATTCAAATCGCAGAGGGAATATGGATATCTGGATCATGCGCAAGGATGGCAGTGAATTGAGGCAACTGACCACACACCACGCACACGACTGGACACCACGATGGTCGCCAGACGGAAAAAAAATTGTATTCCACTCATTACGTTCAGGCAACCGTGATCTTTTTGTAATACCTGTAAGTGGAGGGGCTATTACACAATTAACAGATCATCCTGCAGAAGACATTGCTGGCAATTGGGCGCCAGATGGGCAATCCATAGGATTTGTATCCAATCGCACTGGCAATATGGACCTCTGGGTGATGCCGACTAGCGGTGAAGATCCCCAACAACTGACATACCATGAAGCACCTGATTTTCTTCCAGAGTGGGCACCAGATGGCAAACAAATCGTTTTTTCAACGAACCGTACCGGATATTATGAGTTATTTCTTATATCTGAGGAACATATTCTTAAATCCGATGAAATAGCAAAACCAACGCAATTAACCCGGGGTCAGTGGGGAAATATTAATGCATGTTATTGGACACTGGATGGACAAACGATTTATGCATACGGTTTGGGCAGGCAATTTAATCAAGGTGTTAATTTTTGGACAATCTCGCTGGCAGATGGTTCAGCGCAACCTTTATTAGACTTACGCAGTAGTGTAAAGGAACCTTTAAATTCTCTCAAAAGTGATGGGGAAAGAATTTACTTCCCACTTTGGGAGCGTATAGGCGATCTGTGGATGGCGGAGTTGTCAACAAGTGAGTGATGAATCTACAAACAGAGCTGAAGAGGAAAAATAGAATAAGTAAAGGCAACCATTAGAAATACATTGGTTTGGAAAGCTGAATCTGCTGGTTTTGGATTGAATATATTTTGCGGAGTAGAATAAAATGATTCACCAAAAAGAAGGCGGACAGGTTGGCAAAACAATGAAAAATTAGGCGAAGACGGCATGTCTTCCTTAATCAATAATATAATAAATTGATCCCGCAAAGCGGGAGGTGTGTCTTATGATTGGAAAAAATATCTCACATTATCAAATCCTCGAAAAATTAGGTGAAGGCGGAATGGGTGTCGTGTACAAAGCCGAGGATACTAAACTTAAGCGCGAGGTGGCGATAAAGTTCCTACCGCATCATATTGCTGCTAGCGAGGAAGATCGCGAACGCTTTAAGATCGAAGCCCAGGCTGCTGCGGCTCTGAATCACCCAAACATCGCTACAATTCATGCCATTGAAGAAGTCGATGATGAATTGTTCATCGTAATGGAATACATCGATGGGCAGGAATTGAGACAGAAGATCGATGCTGGTCCGCTGAAAGTGGATGATGCCCTGAACATCGCCATGCAAATTGCCGACGGTCTACAAGCTGCGCACAAGAAAGGTGTTTTCCATCGTGATATTAAAAGTGCGAATATCATGTTGACGGAAAACGATCGCGTTAAAATTATGGATTTTGGTCTGGCTAAAATAAAAGGTCAAATGAGACTAACCAAAACGGGCACGACAGTCGGAACGGTAGCCTATATGTCACCAGAGCAAACACGAGGCGAGGAGGTTGATCACCGAACTGACATCTGGTCTTATGGAGTGGTATTGTATGAAATGATCACCGGACAACTACCCTTTAAAGGTGAGTACGAGCAGGCAATTGTGTACTCCATATTGAACGAAGAACCAGAACCAGTGACCGGGCTAAGAACCGGTGTGTCAATGGAACTGGAACGGATTGTAAACAAGGCAATAACCAAAAATCCATCTGTACGTTACCAGCACGCGGATGAGATGCTGGTCGATTTGAGATCTCTCAACAAGGGATCTCTTCCACGCCCGGAGATAAAGAAGTATCCTAAAGCAATGTCTAAACCGCTGTTGGGAATCTTAGCGATTGTACTTTTATTAGTGCTTCTCATTGTGGGTTATCTATTAACCCGTCGAGAAAGCAGGGAATTCCAGATCAAGCACACCCTGCCTTTAACGACAGCACCTGGGCTGGAGCAAGATCCGGCGTGGTCCCCGGAAGGTACACGAATCGCCTACGCTTCTGACGAAACCGGAAACATGGATATCTGGGTGCGGCAGATTGCTGCCGGGCAAAGAGTTAATTTGACTAAAGATTACGCAGGTTACGATGGAAAACCTGCATGGTCACCAAACGGGGAATGGATTGCCTTCGTTTCTGAGCGGGATGGTGGTGGCATATTTTTACTACCTGCCCTGGGTGGAATACCAAAACGTGTGGTCTCGCTCCCTTTCGCACCATCTTTATCGTATATTGGTGCCATACCAACCATCTGTTGGTCGCCCGATGGAACAAAGCTGGCTTATGCTACTTCGGGTATTCTATACACTATTCCAGCCAGTGGCGGCACGCCTGCGCCTGTACCTTTGCCACCCACAGGACTTATGGTCGGGTATTCCGAGCCAGCCTGGTCACCCGATGGGGAACGCATTGCGTGCACAGGCTTCGTTGGAGTAGGAGTATCCACATCGCAGATCTGGTCAGTGAGGTGCGATGGGAGCGACCCGCTTCCGGTAATCCGTGGAAAAGCCTTCAATAGTAATCCCATCTGGTCACCACACGGGAGACAACTCTTTTTCCTTTCCGACCGAGGCGGCAGCCGGGATGTCTGGTGGCTGCCGGTCGATGCCAGAGGAAAGCCCACTGGTCCCGCGCGACCATTGACAGCAGGTGTCGGTGTCGGAGCCATCGCCCTATCAAAGGATTGGACGAAACTCGCCTATACAAAAGTTGTCGATCGTTCGAACATCTGGTCGATCCCGATCGTTACGGATCGCATACTTACTTTGGATAACGCCGTGGCACATACCTCAGAGAATCTCTATATTGAACAACTATCTATTTCGCCTGACGGCGAGTGGATCGCATTCGACTCGAACCGCAGCGGGAATATGGATATCTGGATCATGCGCAAGGATGGTGGGGAACTGAGACAGTTGACGACGAACTCAACACACGATTGGTACCCGAAATGGTCACCCGACGGAAAACAGATTGGATTCCACTCCTTACGGCGCGGCAACCGTGATCTCTTTGTGATGCCAGTAACCGGTGGGGCGGTAACATCATTGACGAGCCATCCTGCGGAGGATTTTCTTCCCACCTGGTCCCCGGATGGAGAAAAGATAGCGTTTGCGTCAAATCGCAGTGGCAATATGGACATGTGGATAATACCGAGTAGTGGGGGCGAACCCCAGCAACTAACCTTCCATGAAGCACTGGACTTTGGTCCGCTCTGGTCGCCCAATGGAAGACGACTCGTTTTTAGTACTAACCGCACAGGGTACGGTGAGCTGTTTTTCATGCCTGCGGAAGGAGGAGAGGCGGTGCAACTGACCCGGGGTGAGTGGTCGATTATCAATGCACTCTTCTGGTCAGCGGATGGACGAACGATCTATGCTTTAGGGCTGGGAAGACCAGGCAACGAGGGAGCCAACCTGTGGGCAGTCTCGGCGGCGGATGGTTCAGCGCGGTCGCTGATGGACTTCGGAGGCAGCTTGAAGGAGCCGGGCCATTCGCTATCGAGCGATGGTGAGCGGCTTTACTTCCCGCTCTGGGAGCGCGTGGGCGACCTGTGGATGGCAGAGTTGTCAACAGGTGAGTAATGAATCTACAAACAGAGCCGTAGTGGAAAAATAGAATAAATAAAAACAGTCACTGGAGACACACTGCTTCGGAAAGCCGAATCCCCTGGTTTTAGATTGAATATATTTTGTGGAGTAGAAGACCATGACCAACGCGGGTACGATGATGAAAACAGTGACTTATGTGTCGCCTGAATAAGCGTAGGGAAAAGAAGATCAAAAAGATAGAGAAAGAAGGATTTTAAACAATTTTTTAAAAATATAATTTAATGAGGAGGTGAGATAAATGGTCAAACTGGCTTTATTTAGTGAGATTTTTTTATTTTTGTGCTTTAACTTTTCTTCAGCCTTTTGTGATGTTGGATCATATAATTCTCATTCGGATTCATCCAGTCACAAAGGGATACAATCGAACTATATGGTAATTCGATATGTGATCGGTTCTGGGGGGATCCTCGGTGCTACCAGTTCCAGTAAAATTCATTCAGCAACAGCAGGAGAAACTTTTGTCGGTTTCATGCAAGGTAATAATAATTTATTATTATCAGGATTCTGGCAACCTGGAATGGTTTTCACTGATGTGGATGAGAAAGCAGAAGTTAATCCACCGAAAGCATTTGCACTCCACCAAAATTATCCCAATCCTTTCAATCCTCAAACCGCGATACAATACGATTTGCCCGGTGAGTATCGTGTTAGCATTGAAATATTCAATGTCGCCGGTCAGAGCGTGCGGTTATTAATGGATAATGAAACCCAGGGTCCAGGATCTATGGAGATGATTTGGAACGGTCTGGATGATGCTGGGGATATGTTAAGCTCTGGCGTGTACCTGTGCCGCATTCATTGTCGATCAACTGGAAGCGAAAAAAGCAACAGCGAAAAAGAATTTCAGGATACAATAAAAATGCTTTTAGTTCGATAATGAAATTTATTGTTTATTTAATCCGAATTGGTTTTTAACTGATTCCATCGCTCCGAGCGATGGAATCAGCTCATTTCAGTGTATTTAATAAAATCTCAGGAGGCTATCATGAAGAGATCATTATTGGCGTTATTCATACTCATACTAATCGTAAGTGTCTCACTATCAGAAATACCGAGAGTTATCAATTACCAGGGAATGCTTTTAGGTTCTGACGAGCAGCCCGTTCCAGAGGGACACTATAAAATTACCTTCAGTCTTTATGACGAACCAGGTAATTTGCTATGGTCAGAGGCTCACAACAACGTGTTTATTACTGGTGGAATGTTTCAAGTGCTGCTTGGAACGGTAAATCATTTGGGTATCCCATTTGATCAACCATATTATTTAGGGATTCAGGTCGGGAACGAACCGGAACTTCATCCACGCATGTTGCTGACCAGCGCTGCCTACGCCATAAGAGCTGAGGATGCCGATAAACTTTTAGGTCATAGGCTTAGTCCAATACCCCTGCCCGAGACAATATTACCTCTGGATCATAATGGCAAGTTTCCTGCCAGCGCTTTACCTGCTGTGGTTGGAGGTAATTATCTTAAAAAACATGAATCAGATACTTCAAGAGCGGCAAGTGCTGATCCATTGTTGTTAATTTCAAATACAGGAAATGGCAATGGTATAGATGGTCGAGGTAACCAGGGAATTGGTGTTTCAGCTCGCAGTGAGAACAATAACGGAGTTGTAGGCTGGACTGGATCGAGTAATAGTAGCGGCGTCTTTGGCAATTCAACCGCAGGTAAAGGTGTTACGGGACGAAGCGACCAGAATGATGGCGTTGTTGGATGGTCAGGTGCGTCAGACAAAAGTGGTGTTTTTGGGCATAGCACCAATGGCGCTGGCGTTACCGGAAGCAGTGAAAATAATTCAGGTGTTGTGGCAAGGAGTGATAACAGTCATGGACTTTCGATCCCTTATGCAAAAGCAAATGGGATTGATATTGTGAAAGCCGAAAAAAATGGAGTAAAAGTATACCAATCGAATGAATCCGCAATCTATGTTCAAACAGCAGGACATGACGGCGTGCGTGTGACAAATGCCAATTGGAGTGGTGTTTATGTGCAAAATGCTGGATATGATGCGATACGAATTCAAGGAGCTGGACAGGATGGTCTGCGCATATTTGATAACATTGGACGTTATTATATCTGGCTGGGTAGCGATACACATCCAAGATTCCTTTTTAGCAAAGGAGGTGCTGCTTTTGCCGACAGTGGTTGGTTTGGATCTGCCGATTTTGCTGAATTAATAAAAGCAGATGGTTCGGTTGCATCCTATGAACCCGGAGATGTTCTGGTGATTAGCAGTGATATAAATAGAGCGGTAACACTATCCTCTGAACCTTACTCCGCAGCGATTATTGGTGTTTATTCCACCAAACCAGGATTTGTCGGCACAACGCATCCAATGACAGAGAAAACTGATAATGAAATTCCTGTTGCGATAACCGGAATTGTTCCCTGCAAAGTAAGCACAGAAAATGGAGCGATCAAAAGAGGCGATTTGCTGACAACATCGAGCACTCCTGGATATGCAATGAAAGCAACTGATCCCAAAATCGGTACAATTTTGGGCAAAGCCCTCGAATCTTTAGAAACAGGAATGGGCAAGATAGAGGCGCTGATTATGTTGCAATAGTAGTCAACTTCGAGGTGAACAATATTGAAGAAGGCTTTTAACAATAAAATAATTGGTATTGTACTATGATCGGCAAAACTATCTCTCACTATCCCGCTTTTCGGGATCCCGTAAGACGGGACAAAATCCTCGAACAACTCGGGGAAGGGAGTATGGGCGTCGTAATTACCCCGTGGGATAAAATAAAATGATCGGCAAGACAATCTCTCACTATAAAATTTTAGAGAAATTAGGCGAAGGTGGCATGGGTGTCGTCTATATAGCTGAGGATATTGAACTCAAACGCATTGTTGCCCTAAAATTTCTTCCACCCGAGTTAACGCGATATCCTGAAGCTAAAGAACGTTTCATTCAAGAAGCCCAGGCAGCGTCGGTGCTGGAACATCACAATATCTGTACGATTCACAAAATCGGGGAGACTGAAGACGAATAGTTGTCTATTGTGATAACATCTTGTAAAAGTAAATTGTAAATTTTAAATTAAACAGCTAACTCAATAAGGAGATCAAAATGACCGACAAAAGTTCAAACTTATTTTTCAAAATGCTGGCTGTTCTTGTTGCAATTATGAGCTTTAACGCGCCTGCTGGCTTCACACAAAGTGGCGTAAAGGAAATCGGTTTGCAAGAAATCTTTCTTACTGATCCAATTTATAATTTTGAACCAACATCAAAGATTAATAACCCAGTTGGAGCTGCTGCGTTAGACAAAGACATTAATAAAAAGCTGGACAAGCTTCGCAAATATGTCAATGAAGTCTTAAAAGATTCAAAAGTGCCGGGGCTGGCTATGGGAATTATTAAAGATGGTAAGGTCATTTTCGCTGAAGGATTCGGGTATCGGGATCTGGAACAAAAACTTCCTGTTACCAGCCAAACACTGTTTGCCATCGGCTCCTGTACCAAAGCAGTTACGACGATGGCGATTGGTATGCTGGCTGAACAAGGCAAAGTGGATTGGGATAAACCGGTCAGAAACTATTTGCCAGCCTTTGAACTGAAGAATGAGTATATTACGGCAAATATGACCGTCCGTGATCTTGTTACCCACCGTTCCGGGCTTCCCCGGCACGATGGATTGTGGTACGGCTCACCGCTCACTCGAAAGGAGCTATTTGACCGCCTCAAATATCTCGATTTCAGCGCCGGTTTTAGAGAGAAATATCAATACAACAATTTAATGTTTATGACAGCCGGTTACTTAGTCGGCCAGGTGACGATCAGTACCTGGGAAGAATTTATTGCAGAACGGATTTTCAAGCCATTGGGGATGACAAACAGTAATTTTTCCGTTGAAGCTTCTCAACAAGCTGCTGATTTTGCCCAGCCTTACCGAATAAAAGATGAGAAGGTGGAGAATATTCCGTTCAGAAATATCGATGAGATCGGTCCGGCTGGCTCGATCAATTCCTGCGTAGATGATATGTTGAAGTGGATTCAATTTCATCTTGACAAAGGAAAAGTTGGGGAGAAACAATTGGTTGCCGAAGCTGAGATGCGCAATATGCATACACCTTACATGCACCTTTCATCTCCGATGGAATCCAATGAGAGGTCACATTCAAATTATGGGCTGGGATGGGTAATCGCAATGTACCGGGGGCATAAGTTAGTCCAGCATGGCGGCGGTATTGATGGATTCGTGACTTCCACTTCTTTTCTACCGTTCGATAACATCGGTGTATTTGTCGTCAACAACGCTGCCAGCTCAATTTCATCGCATGTCACTTCGTATGACATCGATTTATTACTTGGCTTGGTCCCATTGACAGGTATGCTAAGATGAAAGAAGAGCAGAAAAAGGCAGAAGAGCAGAAAGAAAAAGATAAAAAGGACGAGCCAATTGAAGGAACGCAACCCTCTCATCCACTAAAGGACTATGTCGGTGAATATGAACATCCAGCTTATGGCGTTTTTAGCATTACCAATAGTGGAGATTCATTGACCGGGAAGTACAACAGCTTCAATTTTACATTGGAACATTTTCATTACGATGTGTTTCAAAGTAAAGATGATATCGTTTTTAGCGAAACGAAAATATCATTTTTGTCCAACAAGAAGGGAGATATTGATAAGCTTACCATTTCACTCGAACCCGCGGTTGATGATATCGTATTTGCGAAAAAGCCATTAAAATCGTTGACCGAAGCCGACTATTTGAAGCAGTTCGTTGGTGAATATAAGATTGGAGAAATGGTCATTAAAATTGAATTAAAGGGTAACAATATCTTGACCGCAAGTCCGACCGGTCAGCCAACTATTGAACTGGAGCCTTATAAAGAAAATGAATTCAATTTCAAAGGAATTTCTGGTTATAGCACAAAATTTACGATAGAGAATGGCAAGGCTGTCGAAATGATTCTGTACCAGCCCAATGGGGTATTTACGGCGAAGCGGGTGAATTAGGTGATTGTGATAATTGGTAACGAAGAATTGAAATTAACCATATTTTCTTAAAAAATTTTTTTTTGGAACTTTTAGATGACCCCACGAGACATCGTATTGGAGCAGCTACACCATCGAGAAACATCCCCTGTCCCGTTTAAACTGGATTTTGAAGGAGATGTCGCGCGGAACGCCTCGATGGCTACTATGATGGTACAGCGTGGCGGGAAAGGCTGACACCATATATCCAGATCGTTCAAGCGATCGATACGATTCAAGAGAAATCCATCAGTGAAACTCACACCAGGGATGTGTTCGGTGGCATCTGGCGGCACGACCGTCGTCCATCACATTTAGAAGAACCGGCGTTGAAATCTCCTTCCTTTGACGGTTATAATTTCCCAAGTTTCGATGTCTTTTGGGATGAAAAGAAAAAAGAATCGATCCAGAAAGAGCTTGAAAATCATCCAGACAGTTTTTGTGTCGTGATCATTCCGTGGGGATTATTTGAACAAAGCTGGCGTATTCGTGGCTTTGAGAACGCGCTGATGGATGCCATTGTTGAGCCTGATTTTTACAAGGAGCTGCTGAACAAATTGACCGAGCTATACCTGAAATTTGTGAATGCCTGTGCGGGACTGAATTGCGATGCCATAATGTTTGGCGATGATTGGGGCGATCAACTCGGCGTGATTCTCGGTCCCGATCGCTGGCGGAAATTCCTCAAGCCATGCTGGGCAAAAATCTATGAAGCTGTCCATAACCAAGGCAAACTTGCCATCACCCATTGCTGCGGAAGCATTGCGGACATTATGCCTGATATTATTGAAATCGGGCTGGATGTCTTAGAAAGCGTCCAGCCTGAAGCAGCAGGAATGAATCCGTATCAACTGAAAAGGAAATGGGGAGATAAGATAGTATTCTGCGGTTGCCTGGGCAGCCAGAGTACCATCCCGTTCGGCACACCCAATGAAATCAAAAATGAAGTTCAAAAACTTTGTAAGGAGATGGGAAAAGGCGGCGGCTATATTCTAAGCCCAGCAAAAGCGCTTCAGCCAGAAACGCCAACAGAAAATGCCGTGGCTCTTGTGGAAGCGTTTACGAGGCAGGGGTAAAATGAATGGTTTAAGGTATATGGTATAGGGATTACTTTATACCATATACCCAATACCTTTATACCTAACAAACAGGGAGGAAAAGAAAATGACAAATTTTGACTCAATTCACAAAGGACCATCTTTAAAAGAACTGCCGGTACCTGGAAAAACACTACCGGAGATTTTTTTAAAACAGGTGACAAAATATGGCTCAGATCGGGCTGCGCTTCGATATAAAAGCGAAGGGGTCTGGAAAGAGCATTCCTGGAGTGACTATTTAAATAATGTCGAAAAAGTCGCCGGGGGACTCATGAAGCTAGGAATCAAACCGCTTGATAAAGTCTGTTTGATATCAACGAATTGTCCTGAATGGCTTTTTATCAGCCTGGCTGTTCAGAGCCTGGGCGCATCTTTGGTTCCGATTTACCCCAATAGTACCCCGGACCAGGCAAAATATGTTGTCGAACATAGCGAAGCCAAATTTCTGTTCGCTCAAAACCAGGAACAACTATCTAAAACTGACAACTGGCGGAATGATTTAAAAAATCTGAACAAAACCATCTTAATGTTCGGTGAACCGCCAACTGGGGTTACGAAATATGAGGAGCTTATCACCCTAGGATCAGAACAACAAAACAAAGCTCCCGGCTTTTTAAAAAATCAAATTGATCAATTAATAGCCGATTCTCCCGGGGGAATCATTTACACCTCCGGCACTACCGGTCCACCAAAGGGAGTTATTTTAACTCAAAAAAACCTCGTTTTCATGGCTACCAGTTTAATAACTCGCTATGATTATATTTACGAAGAGGATACCATCTCATTTTTGCCGCTCTCTCATATTGCCGAGCAAGTTCAAAATATATGTGCTGCTATTATCGCTGCATTTACCGTTTCTTTCGCCCAAAGTTTAGAAACGATGAAGGATGATTTAGCTGAAGTTCGCCCCACACTTTTCTTTTCAGTTCCACGTCTCTATGAAAAGGTTCATGCCACGATATTGGAGACGGTTTCAACATCCCCGTTCGTTAAGCGTTCTCTTTTCAATTGGGCGTTGAGTGTAGGAGAAAAATTTAGACAATACAGAAATAGTAACAAAAATGTACCTTTTAAAGCCACGAAAAGATGGAATTTAGCCAACAAAATTGTTTTTTCTAAACTGAAAAATAAATTAGGTCTTGACCGAGCCCGTTTCTTTGGAAGCGGCGCGGCTCCACTTCCCGCCGAGGTGTCCCGGTTCTTTGGCGCTATGGGTATGGATATTTTTGAATTTTTTGGACAGACAGAATGCACCGGGGTCTGTAACTCGACTGATCCCACTAAAACCGTTCCCGGCGCGGTGGGACCACCGATACCTGGCTGTGAGGTTGCTATCGCTGAAGATGGCGAGATCCTTACGAGAGGTGATAATGTTTTTTCAGGATACTGGAAGGACAAAAATGCAACTGACGAGGCGTTGAAGGACGGCTGGCTTTACACTGGCGACATCGGCTTGTTTGATGAACAGGGGTACATCTACATTACGGATCGGAAAAAGGATATTATTGTGACCGCTGGCGGGAAAAATGTTGCGCCGCAGAATATCGAGAACCGGTTAAAATTGCACCAGGGCATTTCACAGGTTGTCATTATCGGCGATAAACGAAAACACCTCACCTGCCTGTTCACCCTGGATAGTGCCAGCCTGCCAAAGCTTTGTGAACAACTCGGCATCGACGTTCTAACTCCAGAAGAAGCAGTTGATAACCAATTCATTATTAATAAATTCCAGGAATATGTTGATAAAGTTAACACTGAGCTTGCTCAATTTGAAACAGTTAAATATTTCCGTATTCTTCCCAATGATTTTTCGGTGGAAACTGGAGAATTAACCCCAACCCTGAAAGTGAAACGTCGTGTCATTACTGAGAAATATAAAGAGATAATTGATTCGATGTACTTGTAACCTAGCGCCCGCCAGCGGGCAAATTCCAAGTTCCAAATGACCAAATTCCAAATAAATCTCAAATACCAAATATCAATTACTAAAACTTTTTGCAAAAAAAACAAGAATTCAACTCTTTACAAAATAACGCGACGAAGCTGCATACAAAAATTAAAAGAATTTGAACCGCGAATCCTGCAACAACACGGCGGACAGGTTTCGTTAATTATGCGAATTTATTTTTAATTTTTAATTAGCGTAATTCGCATAATTAGCGGTTAAAAAGCTTTTTAAATCTCTTCCACAAAAAACAAAGATTTTATTTTTAATATTATAGCGCGCTGAAGCGCAGTGACTAAACTGATCTAAAGTTTTTAAAGTTTGAAATGCCTGAAATTAATTCAAAATTTTATAGAGGACTCAAGTATGGAAAATGTTTCCAGTGTAAGAAAAACTATTTTGGGTATACAATTTCTTTTCGTGGCATTTGGAGCACTGGTTTTGGTACCCCTGTTAACTGGACTTGATCCATGTATTGCGCTTTTGACTGCCGGTGCTGGTACGCTTGTTTTTCAGCTTATCACAAAATCAAAGGTCCCCATCTTTTTAGCGAGTTCCTTTGCCTTTATCGCTCCTATTCGATACGCCATTGAAAATTATGGAGTTGGGGAGACATTAGGTGCTCTGTTTTGTGTGGGGTTTATTTATCTGATCTTAAGTGCGGCTGTCAAAGCTGGCGGAGTGGAGACAATTAATAAATACTTACCCCCGATTGTTACTGGGCCGGTAATTATGGTTATCGGACTAAAGCTTGCCCCGGTTGCGGTAAACATGGCAAAAAGCTTTGATAGCTCTGGCAACTTTAATAGCAAAGCGATGGCAATTTCCTTTGTTTCTTTACTGACCGCCATTTTAATCGTAATGTTCGGAAAACGAATTTTTCGGCTGATACCGATTTTGTGCGGCATTTTCGTTGGTTATATATTTTCTTTAATCTTAGGGGCGGTAGATTTTAAGCCAATCCAGGAAACCTCGTGGTTCGTTCTTCCCTGGCTAGATGCTGTTAAAAATGAAGCTTATGCAATACCAAAATTTCATCTGACAGCTATTCTATTCATGCTGCCAGTGGCAATTGCGCCAGCGATTGAACACGTTGGTGACATTTTAGCGATATCATCTGTTACCGGGAAAAATTACATTGAAGATCCTGGCTTGCATCGTACTCTTATGGGAGATGGTCTGGCGACTTCAATGGCAGGACTGCTGGGAGGACCGCCGAATACCACCTATTCTGAGGTGACTGGTGCAGTGGCGCTGACCCGGGCATTTGATCCTATCTATATGCGAATCGCGGCGATCACAGCCATCGTCTTAGCCTTTGTGGGAAAATTAGGGGCAGTACTGAAGACCATCCCCGTACCAGTGATGGGTGGAATTATGATCCTGCTTTTTGGCATGATCGCAGCGATTGGGATTAATTCATTGGTTAAGGCGCAAGTGGATATGACCCGGGCAAAAAATCTCGTCATTGCTTCCACGGTTCTTGTTATCGGCATTGGAAATATGGTTATCTCTTTTGGAACTATTGAGTTTGGTGGCATTGGATTGGCTGGGTTAGTGGGTGTTATTTTGAATATGATATTACCTGAGAGGAAGGATGAGAACGAAGAATCGAATTCGCTGTTTTAAAAACCAGGAGTTTTTGTACAAAATACTTCTGAGGCAAATTAATGACTCTGTTGATTTAATATCAATAAATAACAAAATACACAATATATTGGGTAGCAGCAGTCCCTAACTGCTGCATATTGTGGTCAAAGCGAAAAAATGGTACTAAATCAACAAGGTCATTAATTCATAACATTATCTCACGGGGTTCACCCCGTGAGATAAAACATGGATAAGTTTTGTTTTTAAAAAGGATAGTGAGAAAATTAAAAAATATTAGGAATATTCAAATATCGCATTATCTCACGGGGTAAACAGCCTTCGATACCATACTGGAACGAGAAGTTGCGTTGAAAGTACTCCGCCCCGAAGCCATTGGCAATCCTGCTGCGAAAGAACGCTTCATCCGAGAAGCCAGGGCTGCCAGTGCGTTCAGGGAGTGGGATAAAATACATTGCCCATTTTAAAAGAATAACTAATTGTTTTTCAGCAGCCAATAATTTCCAGATGTCCAGGTTAATTTATCCCACTCCTGAATCATCCCAATATGACCACGATTCGTGAAATAGATGAACGGTTGAAAATTTTATCTTGACAATGAAGGAAAATTTATTTATTTTAATAAAAGCAATTGGGAGGGAGAATGTTTGAATTAGATCGGACGATGAAAATTCTGGCGGCGAGATATCCTCAAATTTTCCAGCGAATTTTATTTGGCAACAAACCTGATATTCAGTTTTTAGGAGTTGAGGATACGGCGATCAATGTGCCAGAACAGCGATCGGATAAGATATTTCGATTTAGTTGAAGAATTATTTTATAAGGAGTATGAAATGTTAAAGGAATCCAATTTCATCCAGGAATGGGTTAAGGAAGGTTGGGAAAAAGGCCGTGAGGAAGGCTGGGAAAAAGGTCGTGAAGAAGGCTGGCGAGAGGGAAGAATAACAACCATTCTAACATTATTAGAAAAAGTTTTAGGTCGAATCAGTTTTGAATTGGAGGAAAAGATACGCCGTTTAAGTGACAGGGAGATTAAAAAATTGACTAAGGATCTACTGGATATGAAGAACGTGAGTGATTTAGAGGAATGGTTGGAAATTCAGGATAAGAATAACCAGAAAAATTAAAATCAATTGATTTATTGAAATCCCTGATTAGCAAGATTTTATTAGTAGACTCCCCTCGGCAGCCGATAATCGATAACAAAAATTACCTGGCTTCAATCAAAGAATTAATCCTGTGAATTTACAAATAAGTACAATTGTTTTGCCAAAATAGGAATTTAATCATGATCCACCAAAAAGACGGCGGACAGGTCGGCAAAACCATATCCTACTACGCCGCTTTTCGGGATCCCGTAAAGCGGGGACAAAATCAACAAAAAATTAGAAAAAGGGGGTATTGATGCAGCCCAGGAAATATAATCCAGAAAAACATCACCGCAGATCGATTCGATTAAAGGGGTATGATTATTCCCAGGAAGGTGCATATTTTATCACTATCTGTACGTATAACAGAAAATGCCATTTGGGGGATGTGCAGAATGGAATTGTTCGACTTTCCCGAATTGGTGAAATCGCCAGACAATTTTGGTTAGAAATTCCAGATCATTTTGACAATACGGAATTAGATGAATTCATTTTTATGCCCAACCATTTGCATGGAATATTGGACATCGTATCTGTGGGGAATGAATCCGTAGGGATTCAATCTGTAGGGGTTCAACATGTTGAACCCCTACGTCGGATTCACCGATATCAAAAAATCATTCCACAATCCATTGGATCAATTATTCGATCTTACAAGGCATCTGTTACCCGTTGGTGCAGACAAAATGGACATGAATATTTCCGATGGCAACGAAATTATTTTGAACATGTTATTCGTAATGAAAAATCATTATATCAAATTAGGCAATACATAATCAATAATCCTTTGCAATGGCAATTCGATAATGAAAATCCTATAAATTGGAAGAAAAAATCATGATCGGTAAAACGATTTCCCATTATCGAATAATTGAAAAACTTGGCGAAGGCGGCATGGGCATTGTCTACAAAGCCGAGGATCTGAAACTCAAACGCACCATTGCCCTAAAGTTTCTGTCACCAGAATTAACACGAGACACTGAAGCAAAAGAGCGTTTCATTCAAGAAGCCCAGGCTACTTCTGCTCTCGATCATCCAAATATCTGCACCATTCATGAAATCGATGAGACCGAAGATGGACAGTTGTTCATTGTCATGGCATATTATGAAGGTGAAACACTGAAAAAGAAGATTGAGCGTGGGCAACTTGAGCTGGAACAAAGCATTGACATCGCTGTGCAGGTTGCGCAGGGTTTGGCAATTGCTCACGAGAAGGGCATTATTCACCGTGATATTAAACCAGCCAATATCATGATCACTGAGCGCGATGAGGTCAAAATTCTGGATTTTGGGCTGGCTAAGTTAACCGGGACAAAAATCAGGCTTACCATAACAGGCAAAACACTGGGTACGGTAGCCTATATGTCTCCGGAACAGACTCAAAATCTGCCAGTGGATTGCCGTACCGATATCTGGTCATTAGGGGTGGTATTGTATGAGATGCTCACCGGACAATTGCCATTCAAAGGTGAATTTGATCTGCCAATGATGTACAGCATTGTAAATGATGAGCCGGAGCCAGTTCACAAATATTGTCCTGATCTTTCTCCTGAATTATTATATATGCTCAACCGTGCGCTGGAGAAAGATGTGGAAGACCGATACCAGACGGCAAATGATTTCCTTATTGATTTGAGGCGCTTGAAAAGAGATATAGATAAAGTTTCACGCAAATCACCGCGACAACTGCCTGCCTCCAAAATGCAGCGCACCCCTGCTATTACGATTGTGCGCCCTAAAAAGCGGGCTTATCTATTTGCTGCTGTCTTGATTGCTCTCGTGGCGGTTATGGGGTATCTCCGTTGGCGTAGTGCCGGCGAATCTCCGGTACCCAAACTTATCAATCCCACACCGGTCTCGACTAAGGCTTACATTGAAAGTTGGCCTACATGGTCACCGGATGGCGTGAGACTTGCCTATCAAGTGAACCAGGATATATGGGTGACGCAGGTTCCAGGAGGCTCCCACATGAACTTGACGGCCGACCACAAAGGAGGTGACGTACATCCAAATTGGTCTCCCGATGGAAGGCAGATTGCCTTTTATTCCTACCGTGATGGTGGAGGATTCTTTATCATGCCGGCGATAGGCGGTACCCCTCGGAAAGTACCAACGTCATTGCCTGCACCTGCACCACACCATTCCAGCCACAGTTGGTCACCTGATGCGAACGAGCTTGTCTGTATAATCGAAGATACAACAGGTGAACAATTCTCCGAGATCGTTTCCCTGAAAGATGCCACATCACGACGATTGCGGTTTCCGGGGGAAAAGTTAGAAAAAAATTGGGATATTAGTTGGTCCCCCAACGGGCGCTACTTAGCTTATGTAGTTGGTGGAGGTGCCGGAATGCTGGATAATACACAGTTGCGGGTGATGCGGGTGGCCGATGGTAAGGCTTTTCCGGTGACTGACTGGCAAGCGCGTAATTGGAGGCCGAGCTGGTCCCGGGATAGCAAGTACCTTTATTTTGTTTCGAATCGTGGGGGCAGTATGGACCTCTGGCGGCTACGGATTACCGGAGACGGCGCCGCCATTCGTATGCCTCAGCGGATTACTACAGGGCTTTGGATTTCGTATGCAGCATTTTCGCCTGATGGGACCAAGCTGGCGTATACCAAAGGTCAGAGAATTGGGAACGTGTGGCAGGTGCCGATTCCGCAGACCGGGAGTCCTCCGGCTACCTGGGAGGATGCCCGACAGCTTACGGATCAGCGATCGGATATCTATAGTATTATCAATTAAATCTTCGTTTTTTTTGCAAAAAATTTTAGACTGCCATTGGTAGTAAACTTTTTATTAAAGAATCTACAGCAGGAATTACAGTCATATTCCTTAACTTGACACATAAAGT
>Ga0209636_10001412_pt1 | contig 24236 bp, 20 predicted proteins | sample DeeMarSWOR152_54_FD_187464 | JGI IMG/M metagenome (GOLD analysis project Ga0209636, IMG submission 187464) | Marine sediment microbial communities from White Oak River estuary, North Carolina - WOR-1-52-54 (SPAdes) (version 2) | ecosystem: Environmental > Aquatic > Marine > Intertidal zone >...
CGCTCCAAGTCACCCTTCCTTCTCCGTAGTTCCAAACAGTAACCACCGGGTGCCCCCAGTTTCGAAGAACCACGCTGGCTTCGGGCTTAACCGCCTTGTCTGAGGGAGCAAACGACAGCGTCCACGGACCGTCCTCGAATATTGGGGGATCAAAATCAGTGAAGTTTATTCCCTGCGTAATTAAGCTGTTTGAAACTGTAAAGTTCCATTTTTCGCCTAGAGGCGATCTAACCGTCTCATTTACTGGGAAAAAGCCGGGGAGAAGAGTGGAATCGGATTCGGGGCATTCGAATCCCGTGTCAACTATCAGGTTTCCGCCGTTTGCAACGTAATTGTCTAAGATTTCGAAGGCGTTGTCAAAGTTGTGGTATCTGTAAGTGTAGAGGTAGACGCAGTCGAAGTTGGATAGTTCATCGTAGGAGAGCTCGTCTATGTATTCTGGTCCTCTGATTGGAATGTAATGCTTAGAGTCCAGGTTGACGCTGGCGAACAAGTCGCGCAGTATGTTTTTGTACCAGTCATTGTTGCTTATTACGAGAACGGTTGGTGCGTTGGTTGCCTCAACAACGGGCGCCGTGAGGTTCTCCGTTATTTCCGCATACTGTAAACCCTGCATGTAGTCCGCCTCGCTGAAAGACTCGTTTAGGTAGGAGGCTAAACGGGAATCAACGGTTTTACCGCCTACAAGGTATTTGATGGCGAACCAGTCGATGAGGAACAAAGATTGATTCCCAATTATGGCGCTCTGATGTTTGCCCCAGACTTCAAGCGATCCGGTGAGGGCTGCGTCAAGCCAGCTTTTCCAATAGTTCTGATCTGGTGTGAGCGCTTGGAAGTACCCGTGGGTTACGGGCGTCGAAAAAAGAATGTTCCACCAGATGGAAAGACTAGGGTTATGATTGTAGACCCTGTAGTCGGTTTTCGAGGTGTCCATCCACGGGGGAACTATTTCTTGAAGCAAGTATTCTTTGTCATTTACTAGGACTTCGTTTATAAGCGGAGGCTCAGCGCAGTTTATTTCAAAATACCGCTGCATGGACGCCCCGACCGCAAAAGGCGTAAAGACCAACAACATAAACAAGGATACGAGCATCATCGCCATGATCAAGCCTAAGCGTGAAGAAACAGTCTTTTTGAGATTAAATGGGTAACGCGGCGACCTGAACATGTTGCCACACCATATGCTTGTTATGCTTGCCAATATGAGGGGAAACAGCCAGAAGATTCTGTGCGGCTGAATGAACGTTTTAACAGGATTGTACCCTGAGAAAAACAAAAACTGAAAAACAACTAAAAACACTAGGATGATGATGAAAGGAGCGGCTCTCTGAACCACCTTGTCTGGATTTCTATTTGCAATCACGTAGACTAAAGCCGCAGCGAAGATAACGTACAGGAAAAAGTTTGTTGTGAAAAGAAAGTTCCAGGCTTGAGGGGCCTGCATGCTGGCGTACTGCACTGGATTTTCTCTGGCAATTCCTAATAGTATACGCGACAGGTTGAGGAAGTCATAATTGTAAACCGCGAAAGCAGGCATAAAAATTAGTATAGCTGCAAGTACGTAACCGAGATACATCCAAATTCTTTTCGAAAACCGAGCTTCAGTCCAAAAAAGAACCACGATTAAGGACGGGATGAAAACAAGTAAACCCCCCGTTGCTTGATGCCCCAAAACCGATAACCCAGCTACGGCTGAGGACAAAAACAGCCATCTCTTGTTCTGCGATTCGTGGTATTCTGCCAAGAGAAAAAGGGATATCGGCAAGAACATCTGCGTGGCAGCAAACGTGAACAAACCGTTAAAGAACGCCGAGTAAACATTAGGAGACCAGATTAAACCGTTCGCAAGGGCTAAAGAGACAATCTTGCTTTTTGAAAGTTTAAAGAACAGCAGGTAAGAGAAAACAGCGAAGACATACAACGTAAACAGAAGGTAGATTCTGCATCCCGCCACATCTCCGAGAAAGAATGCAAACGGTAAAGCCAAATACATGTGGAGCACAGCGTAGTCCCTAGAGAGGGAAACGCCGCAAAACCACGTGTTTTTCCACAGTCCCGGCAGAAACCCGGGGTTTTCTCTGAGGTAAGCCTCGTAAGCGGGCATCTGATAGAAATCGAAGCCTGAAGGTGGGAAATGCTGGTAGTACTGAACCGCTATGGGCAGATAGGAGAGGAAAATAAGCAAAAAGCACAGTAAGTGTTGCCAACGGGAAGACAGCCTTGAAACGCTCATTCCTTCCTCAGCACATTTAACAATTAGGCGGTGAATTTATAACAACTGTGATATCAGTCGTGTAGACGACGGTTAATAAATAGACGATGGTTCAGCGGGGCTGAACATGGACTTAAAAAATGCAAAATCTAATGCAGCGCCGAAAGTTTCCGTGATCATTCCAACTTACAACCGATGGTCAATTTTAATTAAGTCGCTGTCTTTCTTGCAAAATCAAAGCTTTAGGGATTTTGAAGTCATAGTTGTCGATGACGCCTCAGAAGAGAAAGCCCCAAAATTGAAGTTTGATGTACGATATTTCAGATTGAAAACAAGATCAGGGTCGCCGGCTGCCCGCAACTTCGGCGCAACCTACGCTCGGGGAAGATACCTGCTCTTTCTCGACGACGACATTTTCTTAAGCTCTAATTATCTTGAAGAGTTAGTCCCTATCCTTGAGGCTGACGAAAACGTGGCTGCCATAGCTGGAAGGCTCGTCTATGTGAAGGGCGGCGTTTTTGCGATATCCCGCAAGGTTTTTGATGTTCCGGTTAGGGTGGTTAAATTTTCCGGCGATGTCCTCGGATCTTTTGGGAGAAAGACGGCTGGGCTGGTTGAAGTGCCTACGCTTCACGTGGCGGCGGTTGTTAAGCGAGGAGATTTTCAGTTTGCGGGCGGTTTCGACTCCGAAACTTATGCGGGAAATTACTTCAGGGAGGAAACTGACCTGTTTTTCAGGTTGACGAGGACCGGGAAAAAACTGTTGTTCGACCCAAACGCCGTCGCTTACCACGTGAAGGTGGGAACGGGAGGTCAACGCTTCAACATCTTAAAATACGAATATTACGTGCTTCGAAACCACTTTAGGTTATTGAGAAAGTTTTTCGGACGAAAAAGCATAATCATGACGTTCTTTTTCTTCTTCCGCAGAATCTACGAGAGGCTAAAACAGCTGTATGGCTACATTTTGAGAAAGGCGGGTTTGACGAAAGTGAACCGCTTCAATTTAGAACGCTAGTTTTTTGGTGGTTGCTATCCTCTTCCATGGAACATAGGATTTCCCTCTGGTCAGATCTACGAGCGCCGAAAGGTTTACCATCCCCTCGAAGATTATGGCAGCCACCAGCTTGTGGATTTCCTCCGGATGCCTCCTTATTATCTCAGTTAAGATTCGGATAACCCGCTTAGGATCGTAAAACGCCATGCTTTCTATGGTTCGCGGAAAACCGCCGAGGAGCCTTTTAATCTGGTAATGACCGTAAACGATTCTTTTCCGCTGTTTGATCAAATCGGAGAAGGATGAGGGCGCTTTTATGCGGACCCTAGCGTTAGGATCAAACCTGACAAGGTAGCCTGTGTGGTTGGCTTTCAGGGCGATGTAGGCGTCGTCGTTTATCACAGTTGCAGGTATCTCGGTTATTACTCCTCTTCGGATGCAGAACAACTCTCCGCTGGCATGCGTCAATACACCCTCATCGTTCAGCAACCGCATAGTCTGGTTATGAATCCTCCACATCAAATATGCCATGGCTTCCACGCCGTGAACTCCAGCTTCCTCATTGACAAGCACAGGTTTACCGCCGACCACGCCCACCTTGGGGTCCTGAAAGCCGTCAAGAAGTTTTTCGAGGCTTCCTTTCCCGGGGAGAACATCAGCAGGAACTAGGAAAAGGTAGTTTCCCTTGTAGGCGCCTAGAATTTTGTTGACAGCCGACGCCTTGCCGGTTCTTTCAGGTTCCATGATCAGTCTAACGCGCGGATCTTTGCTGCAGAAGTTTCTCACAATTTCGGGGGTTCTGTCTGTGCAGCCTGAACAAACCACGATTATTTCAAAGTTAAAGGGTAAATTCTGTTCATACAACAGGTTTCTGAGCAACCGTTCTATGTTGGCTTCTTCATTATACGCGCAGACGCCTATTGAAGCAGTTATTGTGGATTGGTTAGGAGGAGGTGCCAATTGTATGCGCCCTTCCCTACGCCCAATAGGCGAGATTCCCGCTTCTCCGAAAGAACAGCTTTAAGCACAAAAACAGAAACGTTAGCATCTGCATCTTGTCAAGCTTTGTTCGCCCAGTTTTTCTACCGACAAAAACAATCGGGATTTCAGCGATCTTTAACCCCTCTTCCTGAAACCTGTACAGCGTTTCAATTTGAAAAGCGTAGCCTTCAGACTCGATGGAGGAGTAATCCGATTTCTGAAGGGCGGTTCTGGTTAAAGCCCTATATCCGCTGGTTGCATCTTGAGTCTTGACGCCGCAGAGACTTTTAGCTAGCTTGTTTGCAAAAAGGCTTAAAACTTGCCTGCGAAAATTCCAACTTGCAGGCCCTCCGCCTGGAACCCGTCTGCTTCCTACCACGATGTCGTAGCCTTCCTCAAGCTTAAGTAAAAAGTCCGGAATCAGTTTTGGATCATGCGAAAGGTCGGCATCCATCTGAAAAACAACGTCCGGGTTAATTCGTTTGAGGGCATAATCAAAAGCTTGCTTGTATGCGGATCCTATGCCGAGTTTAGCGGGACGATGCAAAACTTGAATGTTCCCGTAAACTTGAGCTAACTCATCAGCTTGTTTGCCTGTTCCATCCGGCGAATTGTCATCCACAACCAATATGACGGCGGAATCTGCGAGACCGTTAGACTGGAGAATGCCTTGGATTAAAGGAATTACTCTCTGAAGATTGCCGTTTTCGTTGTAAGTTGGAAGGATGATGCAAATTTTCTTAGAATGCCTTGGAGATTGAGAACTTTTCAATGGACAAGCTTCCGCATATAACTGTAAATGATAATACATTTATCTCTTTAGTAAAAACATGCTTTCAAGAAAAACTTTTAAAACATCAAACCCTCTGGTCTCTAAAGGACCTGAAACGTGACCTCGAATGAATCAGGCAAAACGAATAATCCACTGTCCTAAATGCGGTTTCAACTTCGACATATCTTACGGCAGAACCTTCGCCTGTTCAGGGTGCCCCTCTCTGGTTCAATGCGGCATGGCAAAGTGCCCAAAATGCGGAAACGAATTTCCACTCTAATCTACTGATTCTGAAGCTTTCTTTTCCCCTTGTATCGAAATTGTTTTTCGTACAGTTCACGAATCCGGGCTATGGTGTCAGCTTCTTCTGGACCCTTGTCATCGCGTATTCGGGTTATCCTAGCGAATCGGAGGGCGAAACCTGACTCATAGTGCGGACTCTTCTGAATTTCGTTGTAGGCTATTTCTACCACTATGCGCGGCCGCACTTGAACCGTGTACTCGTTTTCAGAAACTTTGATCTCCTGCAGTCGCCTAGTTATCTCCGTGAATTCAGCGTCCGTTAAGCCCTTAAAGGTCTTACCGATAATTGGGAACCCGCCGGTTTCCTCATCCCTTGCCGCTAAGTGATAGTTACTTAACCAGCCCCTTCGCCTTCCGTGCCCCCAGTCAGCAGCAACAATCACCAGATCAAGATGCTCGACGGGTTTGATTTTAAACCACTTTTTCCCTCTGACCCCAGGCGTATAAGTGCTGTTCAGAGCCTTTGCCATAAGCCCCTCATGCCCAGCCTTCAGCGCCGCTTCTAAAAACCTTTCAGCCTCAGAGACTTTGTTCGTAACAATTCTTTTCGCCAGAAGGGTCTTTTCACAAACCTGCGACAGAAGCCTCCACCGATCCGCATAGGGAGTATCTATTAAAGATTTTCCATTGAAGTAGACGATGTCAAATAGATAGAGCCTCAATGGGATCCTCTTCACCATTTCCTCTACTTCGTGAATCCGCCTGAATCTGCGCATTAGATCCTGAAAGGGAAGGGGTTTACCGCTTGCGCCTACCGCAATGACCTCCCCCTCAATAAGAGCCTCTTCTGCCCCGATTTTGTTCCTGATCAAACTCGCTATGTCAGGTATGCTCGCGGTCACGTCGGTTAAACGTCGGCTGAAAATCCTCACCTCTCGACCTTTCTTGTGAATTTGGATGCGGGCTCCATCGAACTTGTATTCAAAGGCTGTTCTGCCTCCGTGCTTGGCGAAAACTTCAGCGAGGTCATAGGACATTTCAGCCAGCATGGGCTTGATGGGTTTAAAAAGTTGGACGCTGACGCGCTGAAGCCCTTCTTTCCCTTTTTTCAAAGCGGTTACGGCGACTTCTCCCAAATCGCCTAGAAGCATGTAGCTTCTTCTGACGAGCTTTAGGTCGACCTCAGCCGCCGCAGCTATACCCTCCAGCATTATTCCCTCAGACACGCCGATGCGCATTTCCCCAAACATGATCCTAGTTAGGTATTCTGCTTCTGTGGGGCTCGCTTGACTGAGCAGACTCGCAACCAAGTTTTCTTTCCTTTTCCTCGATCCTTTTCCGGTTGCAGCCGCAATTTTTTCAAGTTGCTTGTAGACCTGCAAAATTGTTAGGGGTTTTTCTGTTAGAGAGGTTTGTCTGTCTCTTTTTTCGCGCATTGTTTTCTGAATGGTTCCCCACCCTACTTCTAAAACCCTTGAATCAGCCTCTGGGAAAACCTTGCCTACGATGAGGTATACTGTCGGCGCTACCTCTTCCTCTCTTAGTCCACGCAAGAAGTAGCTGATCAACTTGGTCTTCTCTTTTCTCTTAGTTGTTTTTTCGAGTGCCCTGCAGAGATTCGACAACTCCGAGAAACACGTTTCTCCAGTCATCCTCAATCCCCACGCGGTTAGTTCCTGTTAATCTCCTCAAGTTGAGGCGGTTCGCCTTCAAGAACAAAGATAAGCTTGATTCTGTAATTGCGAATTAGAAGATCCTCAAGGCGGATAACCTGCTTAACCGTTGTAGGCGTAAGGTTTACTCCCATCGATGAACCACAAGGTAGTAATAACCCGCGGAAGATAAAGTATTTCTCTCGAAACTGTGACTATCCTGCCTGTGTTCGGTGTTTATGCGCACTTCTTAGTGGCGGTTTGTTTGCTTTTCGCCGTAGCGTTGGGAGTGAAAAGAATTAAATGTATATTAATATAACATAATAGTGAAGGAAAAATGGATTTGCCCGCCATCTCAACTACGCGCAGAGCCTGTTCGCCTTAGCTCTTGCACCATTTTCTCAACAGCCTTACTCATCTACATTAAATTGTTTCCAGAATAAAACTAACGATGTTCCTTAAGGAATTCCTTGACACGCTGTCCGTAACGTTTCAATATCATTTCTTCCCTTTTGTCCTTCGGCATTAATTCTGGTGAAAAAATTAGGAAGATGTTAGAGAGAAAGATTAGGAGACAACTTAAGAGAACAAGAGTGCCGACTGGAACAATCATGAGCTTAGGGTAAATCAGATAGCCAAGTCCAGTGAAAAAATAGAGAGGAAACAATCCGATGGCATAAAAAGGAACGCTGTTTACTGTGTGAGCTAAGTCTCCCCAAACGACAAGAATATATAATGCAAGAAATATTCCCCAACTAAAACCTTGTACGCTGTCAAATAGAATGAATATCACTGGAGCATTAATTAACCCTGAAATGGTTGCGCTAACACCAAAGGAGATGAGACCTACGGACAAAGCTATCCTTCGCCCAGCCCAGTCTGCAAGTAATCCTCCAATTAACGCGCCGAAAGCAGCCGTTAAGTAAGTTGCAATCCGAACGGAGAATGCAAATTCTCCGAATTGCAGTGTAAAGTTCGCCGCTATGGCTCTGGAGAATGCCCCGTTAACGAAACAAAAGACGACCCAAGGAATCAGATATTTTAGAACAGCTCTATTTTCATGCCTCCAAGATGAAATCTTTTTCACAGTTGCCCTTTTCTTCGGTTTCAGAAAATGGATTATAAATGTAAAAGCTCCGAGAAAAACACTACCTACCATAAAGTTTTCTAGAAGCAATAAAACTATCGGGTTAATCATCAGAGAAATGAAGACTATTGCTCCGCCCACTCGCCCACGTTCCTCAGTAGCAGTTGAATTGCAGAAGTAAACGGAATATGCTAACAAACTCATGCCAGATAAGAATCCAAAAAGAAAGATCAAAACTGGAGACAAAAGCAAGTTTGGTACTGAAATACTTAAAACTGTCAAAATCGGCATAGTTATTGCCCAAGCGTAGATGAGGTGCAACTTACTGAATTTCTTAACCAGAAATGTGTTAGCTAACAGGGATAAGGCAATGGAAATGTTAAAGTAGGCATTTGCTGAAGACGTCTCCCCACTTGATATTTGGGTGAAAAACAGGTAATACCAACTGGTCGCAGTTAAGTACGGGATTAAAAGAACCAAAAAACGGCGTTTACTCAACGTGACGCTAATCCTAAAGTATCTCATTTCCAACCATCTTTAATCTATGGCTAAGCATATATTTAATATGTACAAAATTACACGGATAAAGTTATATAACTTAATTCTATATCCCAACTACTGGGGGGTTGATATGAAAAATCTTAAACAGAAAATGTCTAAAATCGCATTCTACATGCAACGACTGATGACTCGCTCAACCGAAGTTCAAGAGGCAGTCACCAGAAAAGACAAGGATTCGCTTTTGAGAACATGTAGAGAACTGAAAATCCCAAAAAGGTATGCCGTTGTGTTGGCAGCCCTGCTGTTCTTTGGACCATTAGCGTCTCAACTGGCTTGGCCTCCGCCGTAATCAAGCAGAGAAGCGAATAAATGAGTTGGGCACTGTATCTCCGCTAACAGTTCTAATGCATGCCTAGCCTCACCTTCCCCTATTTTTTCCAATGATGCGATTGCACATCTAATCTGTTCATCTATGAGCCCCCGAACATTATCTATCGCACCCGACTCGAACATAATTTTCACCGCTTTTTCCACATCAGCGGGTAAAACCTCTTTTTGCGTTGCAATTCTTGAGAAAAACTGTCTAGCCCTCTCAGACTGATTTATAGCCCAAACTATAACATAAGGTGGTGAGGTTTTCATTTTGTTAACTAACTCGCCGGTCAAATTCATCGTATACAAAAGATCCTCTTTCAAGCCTATAGCCGTACCGAGGCATAAGCCATATTCTCCCAAATTTTCAACCTCGCTTTCTGAACCGCGTCCGATAGTTGCGCCTATCTTCATGCACGCCTCAAAATCAACTGCCTGCATTTTAATTATTTGAAGTTTCTCCAAGTTGCTTATGTCAGTTTTTTTCCGCAACCTTAGATTCAGAGCTTCAGCCTCAGACATTTTGGACAGGAACACAAGGAATAAACGATTAACAGATTCTAACCTACTTGCCGAAATGCCTCTTCTCGCGTTGCTAAGAACATGAAAAGCTTTTGCAGTCACCAATCCAGCCACTATCAAAGTTAGACCACTACCAAACTTTCCTGGCATTGTTGAAACAAACTTTTTCATTTCAGTCTTATCCATGATGTGATTGTAAATGTTCATGCTTGAGCATAGCAAGGTCATTGCTGTCGCTGCTGATGTGGTGGCTTCAGCCTCTCCTCCCACCGCCTCACAAGACAGAGCCATCAAGGATGGTCGAAGCGTATCGTTCCAGTGCTCCGCCAAATACTGCAAAGGAGCCCGAAGACTTTCATCTTTAACGTCTTCAATCATCACTTTTCTAGCTTCATTCAAAACAGTTAGACCCTTAACTTCAAGGATTTTCGCAACACGCTGATCTAAATCGATTTCACCCACAACAATCAACCAAACCTAATTCTGTTCTTAACGAAAAAAGCATTTCTATGCGTACCATAGAAAACCGGATAAATTTTAAGACCGCAAATTATTAATACTGAATTAGTACATAAAAGTGTACTAAATTATGGGGATTAACCATGATGAGTAGAAAGTCGAAGGTTCACTTACCCTATTTTGACGATCCGGAGCAGATGATCTTAGAAAGGATGAAGAAGTCTGGAGGGGACATTTTTCGAACAGATTTACGGAAGAAAATCAAGGGAAGCAACACCACTTTGGTCAAAAAGATTTCTAGCCTAAAGGAGAAGGGTATAATCGAAGAATATAAGCAGCGTGAACGTAAAAGTGGAAGACTGAAGACGGCTTACACGTTTACAGACTACGCCGAGCGGTTATTCAAGGTTGAGAAAGCCCTCAAAATGGAAAAGTGGTTTTCCGCCAGCCAAAAAATTGAGCTGTTTCCAGAGTTTGCGCGTATAGCGGAGGTGCTTATGGGGGAAGGCTACAACGTATACGACATGCTTGGTATTGAACCACAATGCATCTTCATAGAAACGCTATTGGCAACAAGCAAGCCTCCTTCACTGGAGGATAAAGAGATAAGGGAAGTTCTGACCGCGTGTAACGCCTTTCTTCAAAACATAGTAACGAGTAAGTTGTACACTGAACTTCAGGAGTATGCTGAAGGACACATCATATTCCACTACATCACGAAGAAGCCGAAAGAAGAACTTCAGAGACTGCTCCCTCAATATTTGATGGATTACGTCACATCCTCTGATTCCCTTGAATGGCGTAAGACTGTGAACAAAATAATGGAGTTAACGATTAAGTACCCTAATTTAGCCTCAACTATGACTATGGCAGCCTCAAACATTGCACGTTCCCTTAAACTGAAAACAGAACTTCGAGACCTGACTCAAAAATACAAAGCCTTTGAAAAAGAAAAGAAGGCTCGTAAATCAACTCGCATGAAGCTGGTTCTATCAGTTTTGGGCATCCTCAAAAAATTGTATATTTATTCCAACAGAAGGAGGACCGCGGGCGTAATAAGGCAAATGTAACAGAGAGAGATGGGTTATTAGTTTGGATTTGATGGTTAACCTTGTTTTTCGGTTAGTATGGTTGTTTTTTCAAGTTTCCACGTTTTTAGATTTCTAAGATTTTGTACGATTTGTTTTATTTCCCTGTTCGCCTTTTCGTTGTTGTTTTCGCACATCATAACTATGAAGGCTACTTTATGCATTGGTACATCCCGCTTCTCAGTTAGATACACGGATGAGAGACATCTATTAATCTTATTGCCGAAATGGATGTTTTAGTTTTGGATGTGTATTTCTCTATGTGTCTGTTATGACTGTTAATTAAAGATACGTTTATATAGGCAAAATTTTATAAGTGTATACTTGAAGAACTAATATACAGTTAGTTCTTGGCGGAGGCGACCCGAATATCACCACCGACCAGTTTACTAGACGACCTCAGTCGAATTCTAGACAAAGGCATGACAATCGAGGGGCCTGCTAAGAACATGTTACTAGGCGTAGAGCTATGCGCCGTCAATAAAAGAGAAACCTGCACCTCAGTTGATAAGTACATAAAGCATGCCAAGTGGATTCGTAGGACACGCTTCTTTAAGTCCTTGAAAAACGAAAGAATAACAGCGAATAAATGAAGAGCCCAATTATGTGGTCAGCCTCACTGTTTACACCGCGGTTATATTCCTAATCGACGTACTCACCTTCAGAAAGAAAACATTCTAAATAACACATGAGACTTTGAGTAAGTTTTTAGATTTTTCCACGAAAATTATTTGAGTGCCACGTTTTATATATACTCTGGAAAGGGGGAAGAGTCACAAATTGAATGAAGCCATTTCAATGCCGGAAAAGCTTTTACTAATTTTGCATAATTTAAGTGCAACCCACCCAGATAGAGCCAAAAAATCCTACGAGTTGGCACAAATTCTTCAGATAGAAACAAGCGAAGTTGACGGCATCATAAGTAAATATGAATCGGAGGGATACGCTAAGAGCTATGTTGATAATGAAGGAAAAAAGAGATATTACCTAACCGACATAGGCATCATCAGAATCAGCTGCCTTTTCACCTGAAGGAATGAAAAAGCCTTGCGTGTCATAATTCTCACGTGGGAATTCCCGCCCAGAATCATCGGCTCGCTCGCCCATTATGTAAACAGGCTCGCCGTTGAACTGGTTAAAAACAAGGTTGACGTTTACGTTGTAACCTACCATGACATTTGGAATGGTTATGATGAGGGCGCCGACGGCGTTAAAGCATATAGGGTTTCAAATCCGGTTAAAGCTCAAATAAGCGTTATCACTTGGGATCTAAGTCTAAATCAAGAATTTGCGCGGGTTGCCGCTGACATTTACTATTCAAACAACCGGGAAGTCAATCTCATCGACGCGCATGATTGGCACTGTGTTCCCGCTGCAGTTAGCCTAAAAAAGGCCTTTCACATTCCATTCGTTTTTTCAGTTGACAGCCTAGAAGACCATCGGTCACCGGGTGCCAATACGCCTTTTAACCTTTCAATTAAGGGCATTGAGCAGTTGGGCGTCCATGAGGCTGATAAAATAATAGTAAAATCTGAATGGATGAAGCAAGAAGTGAACCGAATCTACAATGTTCCTTCTGAAAAAATAGCTATTGTTTCGCCCCACTCACCAAGCTGGATCAGCGAGATTATCGAATCCTACAAGGAAGCAGCAATTGTACCTGAAGACATAAGAGCTGCTGTGGGGTGATTTTTTATTGAAGGCCTCACTTCGCGTTGTTATACTTTCTTGGGAGTTTCCGCCCAGAATTGTTGGCGGAATAGCCCCTCATGTCTACAATTTATCATGTGATCTAGTTAGTAAGGGCGTGGACGTACATGTTGTGACGTGTGATTTTCCCGGCGCGGAGAAAAGTGAAGAGATCAACGGGGTCCACGTGCTCCGAGTGGATTCAAGTAAGATTTCTTCACCGAACTTTGCTACTTGGGTCTACTTAATGAACATGCATATGCAGAGTGAAGCGGCAGATCTGATTAATCATTTGAGTGGCGACGTTGATGTGATTCATGCCCATGACTGGCTTGTAGCAAACGCTGCGATAGGACTTAAACACATTTTCAGGGTCCCGCTTGTAGCTACCATTCATTCAACTGAAATGGGAAGGAGGAATGGACTTCGCACGGATTACGAGAGAATGGTTCATCAGACAGAGAAATGGCTGTCGCATGAAGCTTGGAGAGTGATCTGCTGCAGCAAATACATGGCATCGCATGTTAGGTCAACGTTTGTACTGCCAGAAGAAAGAGTGGTGGTTATCCCTAATGGGGTGGATATCAATGATTTCCCTAAGGAGCCTGATAAAACGCAGTTTAGAAGGAGTTTTGCGTCAGACGATGAAAAGATAGTCCTCTTCGTCGGGCGGCTTGTTTACGAAAAGGGGGTTCAAGTTTTAATTAACGCTGTGCCGAAGGTTTTGGCAAAAGTCAACGCAAAATTTGTAATCGTTGGCGACGGATATCTTAAGGATTCGCTCGCGGGGCAAGTAAACAGAATGGGTTTAAATCATAAGGTCTATTTTACAGGTTTCATTGACGATCAAACCTTGAGAAAGCTTTATGGTTGTGCTGATGTGTGTGTGGTTCCATCTCTCTATGAACCCTTCGGAATAACGGCGCTTGAAGCTATGGCGGCTAAAGTGCCCCTTGTGGTCGCCGATTCAGGGGGCCTATCTGAAATAGTGGGACATGACAGAACAGGCGTTAGGGTGTTTCCTAATAATGCTGATTCGCTGGCTTGGGGAATAACAAGAGTGTTACTTAATCCAGTTTACGCCACTTGGATCAGAACGAACGCATACAATGAAGTTTTAGATAAATACAACTGGATGAAAGCAGGTGAAAAGGTAAAAATTCTTTACCAATGGATACGCAGTGAACATCAAGATGGTTCGTGGAAACCTATCCGCAAAGCTGAAAAATACGTTCCTTTAAACAGAAAGTCTAATCTAATAATAAGACCAGAGGTGGAAAAAACACCCTCTCTAATGGATTAATTTTGAAAGGGTTCAAGGGGTAAAAATGCGCGCCCTCATGCTCACGTGGGAATACCCGCCGAAACGTTTGGGGAACGTTTCTGATCATGTCTGTACGTTGGCGCATGAACTTGTGAAGCGTGGGAATGAGGTTGAAGTTGTAACTGTGGATGATTGGCGGCCCGGCTTCGAGGATGTGAGCGGCGTGCACGTCCATAAAGTAGCTAATCCGGTTAAGACGCATCCCATGGCCAGCATGCTCACATCAGACATGACAGCCTCCACGCAAATTGAACGAAAGGCTTCAGACGTGATTTATTTCCTGAGACAAAACGGAAAGAACATCGACATCATACACACGCATGAATGGCTGACTGTTCCACCTGCAATAATATTGAAACATGCGTTTAAGATTCCTTTCGTTCTGACGCTTCATTCAATCGAGGGACACCGGTGCCACAACAATTTTGGTCCAAAAAGCATTGCAATAAAGGAAATTGAGGACAGGGGAATCTGGGAATCGGCAAGGATAATAGCCAACACTGAGTGGCTGAAAAACGAGATTTTAAGATACCATGGCAGAGGGCACTGGCACAAAATAGATGTGGTTTGGCCTATCGGTGACGGTTGGGTTGACGGGGTGGTCTCCGTTTATAAGAGGGCCCTTGGAAAGACGTGATGTTACGGTTGCGATGATTTAAAATGCGTGTTCTTCATCTCTCTTGGGAGTTTCCGCCGCGGATAATAGGTGGGATAGCGGCGCATGTTTTCGATTTGTCGAGGGCGCAAACCAGACGGTGGGTTGAAACTCACGTTGTTACCTGCAATTTTCCTGGGGCGAGGGAATATGAGAATATAGACGGTGTGAACGTGGACAGAAGCGAAGCCTACGCTACTGGGGATTCTTTTCTCGGTTGGGTTTTGCGTATGCAAAAGAACTTGGAGGAGAAAGCCTGTGATTTAATTAGTTTCATTAATGGAATCGACGTCATTCACGCTCATGACTGGATTGCTGGGGTTGCAGGCATCGGGTTGAAGCATCTCTACAGGAAGCCGTTGATTGTGACGATGCACAGCACCGAGTTCGGGCGAAGAATTGGGCTTCACAACGACTTTCAGACATGTATCCACGAAATTGAGGGTTGGCTCTGTTTTGAGGCTTGGCGGGTGATCACGTGCTCCCATTTTATGCGGGATCACGTCGCGTGGTGTTTTAACATTCCTCATAACAAAATTTGTGTGGTGCCCAACGGCGTCGACGTTACGAAGTTCTATTTTGGTTTCAACTATTGGGACGTTAGAAACAGGTTTGCCAACGGCTCAGAGAAGATTCTTCTGTTCGTGGGCAGGCTTGTGCCCGAGAAAGGTTTGGATGTGCTCATTAAGGCTCTTCCCAGAGTTTTGGGCAACGGTGTTCCCGCGAAAATAGTGGCAGTGGGCGAAGGACCGCAAAAGGACGAATTCCAAAGGCTGGCAGACAATTTTGGGCTTCATGGCAAGGTGCATTTTGCTGGGCACCTCGACGATTGGACGTTGCGGGCGCTGTACCGCGTGGCTGACGTCGCAGTGGTTCCGTCTAGGTTTGAGCCTTTCGGCATCGTCGCCCTCGAAGGCATGGCGGCTCACTGTCCCCTAGTTGTGAGCGCTGTTGGCGGGTTAAACGAAATTGTAGACCACGACGGCACAGGCTTAAAGGTCCCTCCGAACAACTCGGAGGCTTTAGCTGGGGCTATCACGCGGATTATAAAGGATCCTGGGTTTAAGGATTGGATTGTAAACAATGCGTATCAGAAGTGTCTGTGGAACTACAATTGGGACAAGATAGCTGAGTGGACCAAAGGCGTCTACGACGCTGCCTTACACGAATACCACAACGGCACCTGGAAACCAACATGAAACGTGCTAAAGTGGTGGGGCCGGCAGGACTTGAACCTGCGACCTTTCCCCGGAAACGGCGCGTGGCCGCTCCTACGGGTTTCTCCACCGCTCCAGAAGTTCTTCATCCCTTTTTTGCGGTCCGCAAACCCGTGTTTGCATTCTGGAGCCCTTAGCGGTTGACACGCGTTTGCGTGCCAATTGTCGTCATCCCTTTCCAGCGGCTTATCAGTTCGGTAAGCCGTGGCTAGACTACGGCCCCACCTCACAGAACTTTTACAACTGCAAATATATAGGTTACGACGTGAAGTGACATAAGGTTTTTAGCGGATCCGATAGCCTTAAATATGTCGGTTCCGACATATCGGACAAAACATGTTGGAGACGATATAAAATGTGTTCAGGATGTGAACCTCCCGATTGGGAAACAAGATGGCACGGACCACCACCTCCGCCGCCGCGCCATCACCGCCATTACCCGTGGCGAATGCACTTCGGACCGAGAGGGTTTCTCAAAGTCTACATTTTACATTTACTCAGCGAGAAGCCCATGTCAGGCTACGACCTAATGAACGAAATCGAGAACAAGACTTTCGGCGTTTGGCGGCCAACATCCGGCTCCATATATCCCGCCCTAACGGAACTTGAAGACTTAGGCTACATCGAAGAAGTGAAACTGGAAGAAACCGAGAAGGGTGGAGACCGCGGAAAAAAGGTTTACAAGCTAACCTCGAAAGGCGAGAATCAGCTAGCCGAGTGGCGGAAAATAAAGGAAAACATAAGAGAACGAATGACCCGCTGGAGGGCCTTTTGGCGACAGTTCTTCGAGCCGAACCTAGAGGACAGCATATACGAACTCCGCGTTGGACTTCGAAGACTGGAAAAGACGCTGCCTGAACAAGCAAAGCTGACGAAAGAGGACGCTGACCAGCTTGAGAAGGAACTCGGGCTTCTGAAGGACAAGCTTGACGGGATCATAGAAAAACTGCGCAAATCGTGAGGTTTAACTCGCTAACTTTAAATAAGTGGCTAAAATTCCAGCGTGCAGGTGTGTGTCATGTCTGAAGAGATACTCGAGGTTGATGGACTCACAAAGGTGTTCAACGGAACCCTTACCGCCGTTGACCACGTGAGCTTCTCGGTGGCGAAGGGAGAAGTCTTCGGCTTCCTTGGTCCCAACGGAGCCGGAAAAACTACTGCTATTCACGTGCTTACAACCGTTTTGAAGCCCACCGAGGGCAAAGCCTCTGTTTGCGGTTACGACATCTCAGCGAATCCAGGCGAGGTCAGAGCGTCAATAGGCGTGGTGCCGCAGGACTACACCTCAGACGAGGACTTAACGGGCTACGAGAACATCATTTTGTGCGGGGACTTGTACGGCATACCAAGAGAGGTCTCAAAGCAGAGGGCGGAAGAACTTCTGAAGCTGGTTGAATTAACTGACGCCAAGGACAAGAAGGTTGAGAATTATTCAGGCGGCATGAGGCGCCGGTTGGAGCTGGCATGTGGGCTCATAAACCGCCCCACACTGCTGTTTCTAGACGAACCGACTTTAGGCTTAGACGTTCAAACCCGCATTGCAGTTTGGAAGTACATCCGCCTGATGAGGGAGGAATACAACATGACGCTTTTCATGACGACCCACTATCTTGAGGAAGCCGACAGCCTATGCGACAGAATAGCCATAATCGATAATGGAAAAATTGTGAAGATTGGTAAGCCTGAGGTTCTTAAAGCAAGCCTAGGCGGAGACATTATGGAAATAACGCTAAATGACGATGCCGATGCCACGAAATTGATCTCTAAGGTGAAGGGAGTAAAGGGAGTAAAGAAAAGCGGAGCCGCATACCGCATTAAACTGATGAACGGAGAGGAAACCGCGCCTGAAATAATGGAAACCCTCAGCTCAGCTGGCCATAAGGTTATCAAACTTGCCCTAACGAAGCCGACGTTAGACGAGGTTTACTTGGAGTACACAGGCAGGTCCATGCGGGAGGCGCAGGAGGGCGCGGCGGACGTGATGCGGCAGAGACACATCTTAAGGAGGGCTAGGAGGCGCTAGAAGATGGGAAGCCTAAATCAGGTTTCTAAGAGCCGATTTCACGGTTTATGGGCGCTGACCAACAGGGAGCTTAAGAAATGGTACAAGGCACCCTTCCTGCTTCTTATGGCGATCATACAGCCAGTTATCTGGATAGGCTTGTTCGGCAAAGCCATGAACATACAGGCAATTTTTTCGAGCAGCCCCACATCACTCCCTCCACCTCCTGATATTCCGCCTCAGTATTTGCCAGCGCTTCAGGAGTGGATAGCAAACATATCGAATCAGATGTTTCAAGGTGCCTTTGGCACATCCGACTACTTTTCATTCATGGCTATCGGCATGCTCTCCTTCGTGATCATGTTTGCAACCATGTTTTCAGGCATGTCCATAGTTTGGGACAGGAGACTCGGCTTCCTGAACAAGGTGTTAAGCACGCCCGTGGCTAGGGCTTCAATAGTTCTCTCGAAGGTCCTCTCGACGGTTATACGAGCTCTCATTCAAGCTTCCATAGTCCTCATAGTGGCTTATCTGTTGGGCCTGCAGTTCGGCGCTGACTTTAGACTTTGGAACCTGTTCGGAGTGTTTGCGGCATTATTCCTCATGAGCATCGGCTTCTCGTCCCTGTTCATTATGATAGCCATCCGGTCTACAAGATGGGAAACCCACATGGCGGTCATGAACCTTCTGAACCTGCCTCTGCTGTTCACCAGCAACTCGCTGTTTCCCACATCCTATATGCCCGACTGGCTGCAGACCGTCACAAAGATAAATCCGATAACCTACACCACCGACGCAGTGAGACAATTAACTCTCTTCGCCACAGACATGCAACAGCTAACGTTGGATTTCACCTTCCTTGGCATATTCGCCGCAGTCTTCACAACCATTGGAATTCTGCTTTCCTGGAAATACCTCTCGAGATAGCCGCCTTTTCTGAGCTTAGCGAAAGCTTAATGAAGGAAAAACCGCTCAGACTGGTTGGGTTGCCGGCCATAGGGCGTGGGACCCACCCGATCCCATTCCGAACTCGGAAGTTAAGCCGCGCTCCGTTTCCGGTGTTAGTGTGGTCTTCGGCCATGTGAAGCCGGGAAAGCTGGCAGCCCACTCCTGGTTGTGCGTGTACTCATGGAGGTTTTGACTCCTATAGTTTTATTTGAAGCAAAATAGACTACAAATATGTTCAAGGGATTGGCTGGCGCCGAACGAGTTGGCTGTTCCGTTTCGCTTTGTCCTTATTTTAGAACAAAAACATGTTTATATTTGCGTGTAATTAGTCGTTAAATTGACAATTATAAAGATGCAGTCTAGAGAGATGGCTCTGGTCTGTGGGGGTTGTTAATCGTTTTCAGTCATTTTTAGTCCTTTTTTCTTAGATCAGGCGCAGATTTTGCCTTTTTTCGGTAAAAGGAGTTTTTTCTCGTTGTATAATGCGTTTAAATGTTTAAAATTTAGAAGATGTTTATATCAGGTATGAAGTTAGTTTTATATGTCGATTAAGAAGAAAAGCAGTATATACATTGTGGGCGAGTAGGCGGAAATTCTTGGTCTGTGAAAGCCTTTCTCCTTTCCTTTATTTCGCCGCTCCCCGCCATTAATTTTCGCATTTGGCGATGCTCATGGAAAAGTCTTAAGTGGACGCTGAAAGGTTTATTCGTTAGGATGCTGAGTGAACCCGGTGGGATTTGAAGATGCGCTATGAGGAGATGCTGAAACGGGCATATTCACAGCTTCCTCCCGAGGTTTTTGAGCATAAGCGGTTTGAGTTTCCGGTACCTCGGTCAACCATCGCTGGCTCTAGGACAATCTTTCACAACTTTAAGGAAGTTTGTGACATTCTGAATCGGGATCCCCAGCACCTTTTGAAGTACCTCTCAAAGGAGATGGCGACGGCTGGGTCTATAGATGGGGCGCGGGTGATTTTTCAGGGGAAGTTCAACCGCGACAGCTTGGAGCACCTGATTAAGAGGTACGCTGAACAGTTTGTAATCTGCCCCGTGTGTAAGCGCCCGGACACCAAAATCAAAAAAGAAAAACGGCTCTACTTCCTAGTCTGCGCGGCTTGCGGAGCAAAATCATCAATAAGAGCGGTTTAAAACGATTTATTTGAGGGGAAAAAGAAGGCTGTTAGAAGCCTCTATATTTTCTCCTATACCTTGCAACTGACACGGCAACAACCACTACTGACACGGCTAAGACAATCCAAGGAGCCAACAACGCAAGCTTATCCACTGGAACAATAAAGCCGCCAGGTGGAGGGGTTCTGACAGTGATCTCGTAATCTCCAATGGTTACGACAGTAACATTGTAGGACTCTTGGAAACCGTCAAAATAATAGATTCTAGGAATCTCTGCAGCAGTTACGGTGTAGGTAATGTTTCTGTCTCGTACGTCTCCTCCATAAAACATCCATTCTGCAAAAGTGGTGTTGTAATATGTTGGCGCTGGTGTTCCACTTATAAACGTGAAATGCTCAGGCATTATCTCCCAAAGTCTAACATTTGGCGGAGGACTTGTTTCATTAACAATATCAAGCGTCACAGTTACGTTGAATTTTTGTCCCGTTAGGGCCTCACTTTCACTCTTATGGGGCAGTTTCGTTTTTCTTTCTGACGTACAATCTTTATCTTTACATTGTTTAAGGTATATTCCCTCAAATTTTTGTTTGTCGCCTGGTGTTAAGTGTTTTCTTTCACCATTTCTTATCTCCTTAAACATAACGTCGCGTTGGATCCCGCTGTGAATTAGTCCGAGGGCGTGACCAAATTCATGTTTAATGTACGTATATAAATCGTACAAATAACCCACCATGCTCAATCCATTCGGATAGTTTGCTGGGTTTGGATACCCATTCCATGTCCATTTGATAGCAGGATTAAGTTTATCAGGAGAATCGGGAGGTATTCCTCCCACCCACCCTGGCTTTTTCCAATTGAGAAAAGGGTCTGGTTCTTTCCAAGTGTCTACGTTTCCAGGCGGTGTCATTTTCTTGTTATAGTCGTCTGCATCGTTATTAGGGGTCTTGTCTACATACCAACCAGGGGCAGGGATTTTTACGTTGAGATAGATCTCTTGAAGTGGAAACTTGTCTCTAGGAGGGTAGTCTCCCCAAGCTGGTTTAGGTAGAGGCTCTTTTCCATAATACCAAAATCCACCGTTTCCCTTCAAGTTCCAGTCTTTATTATATTTAGGGTCGGTAGGCGGAACAGTATTCCAGTCTTTAAAGAAATCCTCATCCTCCCATCTTAAGGTGATGTCTGCAGATTTCGTGCAATCAGTTTCTTCTGTGATGTTACCTTTGAGGTAACACTTTATAGTGGTATTCCATTCGTTAATGGCGGCTCTTGCTACATTTTCTTCTGCAACTGTCCAATCACGGCAGGGATGACCATCTGTGGTATTTATGAATTTAAAGGTTAATGGTGGCTTAATCCACTTATACCCTTCAGGATATTTCTCATCCCATTTCTTCTCAGCAGCACCCGCTGGGTTAACACTCACACTAGCTACGCCTAAAAATAGGATGATCAGAAGAATCAACACAGCCTTTTTCATTCTTCATTCTCCTTTCAATTTTGGGTATTTGTTTCATTACGCCCCTCACTCGACGCTTTGAATGAGGAGATCAACAAGTCAATGAAAGGCTTCTAACGAGATTATATGTTATGTTAGGATATCCCTTTGTATTGTAATACTGTTAGTAAAATGCATTTAACATTTATGTAACAATGTTCAATTAGCTGTAAATATCTTCAATATTTTTTCGCTGGGCGCTGTGTCCCACGTAACTAACTCTTAACCTCACAGCAGAGCCTTTTCGCTCCTCTCAGCTAAGTTCTCTCAAACGTGGGTTCTTGTTTAGCGCCCCGCGCCCACCGTGTTCCATGCGTGGGTAAACTCTCCTTCACAGGCCGGTGGACACCAGCTCTCAGTTGAGTCCGTCTGCATGAACCTCTTGGAAGGTGCCGGCGGGATTACACGTTTGGCTCAGGTTTCATCGCCACTAATAACCGGGTTTAGACAAAAAATAAAGGTTTTGGAGACGGGACTTTCGGCTTAGTCCTCATCCGTAGAGATGATCACGTCGATTTTCATTGCGGGCGCTAGGTTATGTTCCGGATTGTTAGCCAGTTTAACGGTGTTAACCTGCAGGTCGAGGAGTATAGTTGTGTTCTCTCCGCTTTCTATCTCGAAAGTCGGCGTGATTACCTTGATTTTTTCGCTCGGCACTCTTATGCTTATGACGGTTCCGTTCGTTAACGTCGCATTAGTGTACGCTAAGCCTTGAACAATGTGCATCCTTATCATAGTGTAGTTGCCTGGCGGAAGTTCACCTATGGCGGCATCGATTGAACGGTTTTGGAGTTGAAGCAAATCAAAGGAGACGTTGCCGCCCACCACAGGCACTTCAACCCAGCTCTCATTCTCCCACCTAACCTCAAAGCCGTCGATGGTAAGGTTAAGGTGCCTCAGATCCGCTGGTGCGTCAGTTATCTTAATGGTGAGGGTGCCGGCTTTAGGCGTCGTTAAGGAGGGGAGGAAAGTTGGAGTTATAGAAACAGCCGCTATAATTAGGACGGCTGCTAAAAAGCCGAGTGCCCCGAACATTACTACTCTCTTAGGGTTGTGCGCCATCTCCTTTCACCTAAAAGTTATTCGTCAAGGCGATATTTAATGAAATGTTTTTGAACAGTCCGTTCAAATTCTTGTACGCTAGGGTCTCTGACGCCAAGCTCTGAAGGTTTCGTACCAAAAAAGCCCCGTGGCAAGTGTACCGAAAATCAACGCGAAAAGACTGTAGAAGTTTATCTCCCTTAACCTGAACAGAAAGAAAATCAAAAGTGTGGTAAACATGGTTGCGTACAGAACATAACGCGGAAGCATGAAAAACCCGATTTTCATAAACTGCTTCAGTACTCCCACCCGAACCTCCCGGGTTAAGCGGTATTCCCCTTTCTCCTTAACCGCTAAGCCCAACTCCTCCAGTTTAGTTAAATGATACGAGGCTAAGGCAGGGCTCGAAAAACCTAAGGCTCGCTGGACCTCCCTGACGCCTGCAACACCGTTCTTAGAACGCAGCAAAATCCAATAGACCCTGAGCGTGTTACCCTTCAACTCACTCGCAAGCTTCTCCTCTTCCAAAGAGCCAACCTTCATCGCATGATTTTTTCCAAGTCGATTTCGAAGGCTGCGGTTGGGTTTTCGATTTTCCAAGCTTCCAAAACTTGCGGGTGTACTTCTCCGATGAAGCCGATGGGTTTCCCTTCGACCAGAATGTTTCCGACTCTGCCTTCGATGAAGCTTGGATGGTTGCCTTCTTCAAGCTCAATTTGTTTTCCCAAATTCAAGAAGAGGGCGTCTAACACTGCCTTCGCCTCAGTGAAGCTCGCGTTAGGATGAGCTGTGACACAAGCAAGTTTTTCAATGTCAATCATTCGGTTTTCCCTGCCGCTGTCAGGAACAACAGCGTAACCCACCTCGAATATTCTCTGCGGATACTCAACGTGAACGTTGTGGCTGAGAAACTCTAGGAGGTTTGGAAGCAACCAGCTGCGGAGACAAGTCATGGTGACCATCTGGGGGTTAAAAAGTTCCACTCGTTTTCCCTGTTTCATGTTCATTTTAGTGAACAGGTTTTCTGGGTTAGTCAGGGTGTAGGTTAAGACTTCCTGAAAGCTGAGCCCCACCATGATCCCGCGGACAACATTACAGAACTCCTGTTCAGAGGCGATTCCGCCTACAGTCGGCAACTGCCTCCAATTCGGCTTAATAGTATTGTATCCGTAGGCTATGGCTACATCCTCTACTACGTCGATGGGATGCATGATGTCAACTCGGTAACACGGAATTTTCACGGTTAAGGTGTTTTTACCGCTCTTGACGACGCCGTACCTAGCCTTCTTCAACAATTCCGCCGCTTCTTTAGGTTTCAGTTTAAGCCCTAAAACCTCATTCAGGTACTTCAGATCCAAACGCATAGTCTGAGCCTCCAGCTTAGGCGTCACAACCTCCCTTTTCTCTCCGTAGGGATAGTGAACCTTAACTGAGTAGATGGCGCCTCCTCGATCCGCGAGGGCAAAGACTACCGCGTTCAAGGTGTTAAGAACCGTCTCGTGCACGGTTCCGGTGACTTCGATCAAAACGTCGCGGGTCGCCCCCGTGAGCCTTCCAAGATCGTTGGAGTTGATGATCGGCGGGAACGAAAGCACCTGACTTTTAGAGTCCATAAATATGGGCCAGTGTTCATACCCTCGAACTATGTGACCGTACTCGACGCCCTTAGGATGCTTCTCCAGTATCTCCTCTAGAGTTAATCTTTCCGCAAACTCGAGAGGCACAAAGCTTACTTCTTTTGGTTTAGCTACGCCGTAGCGGAGGGGCGGAGTGATCATGTTGAAGTTGTAGAGACCAATAGAGGTTCTTTTTCTGTTTCTCCCGTAGGTTTGGTCAAGCTTGTCTTGGA
>Ga0209636_10001413_pt1 | contig 24229 bp, 18 predicted proteins | sample DeeMarSWOR152_54_FD_187464 | JGI IMG/M metagenome (GOLD analysis project Ga0209636, IMG submission 187464) | Marine sediment microbial communities from White Oak River estuary, North Carolina - WOR-1-52-54 (SPAdes) (version 2) | ecosystem: Environmental > Aquatic > Marine > Intertidal zone >...
TATTTACCGTATCTTTCAGAGTACTAGGTGTCGTACTTTTCTTCAAAGGATTTGAAATGGTCCTGCATTATCTCCTGAATGACATTCTTTTCATTTGGTTTATAGACGGGCAAACGGTCATCCCAAAACCTATTGCCTTATATAAACCTGGGTACGGACGGACTTGTTTTATTTATTTTTATAGATTAATTCTTAAATAATAAGTAGAGGAGTCTATAGATTTCAGCCTGGAAGAGGCGCGCCCCTTCCCTGAAGCAGATAGATATCCATACCTGCCTGCTTCAGGGAATTAAAATCAGCGTATCAAACAAATATTTAACGGATAATGAAAGCAAAATGGGGTACGGATCAAGGGGAATGTGCTCGCATACATTTGCTCAGAAAACTTTTTAAGCTTAAATCTTAAAAATATTTGTAACATTCGTCACGGTATGATATGATCATAACTCATAGCTCAAATCCATATAAAACAAATGGTTATGAGTGTGAGTCAAACCCGAAGTGCACGATAATCTCAAAAAGACCCCAGAAGTTGTATTGTCTGCGTGGCAGGTCAGTGGCGATACAAAGTAAAAATAATCTCATAAAAAAAAGTCAGGTCCGTCACTCGCCTAGGAGAAGATTCCAGGAGTATCGAATAACAATATAATTATAGAGAGGGTGCTGGTAATTTGTGGCCATATAAATGGTGGTACTTGACGAGAAAAGGGGAAATTTTCATCATATGCATCCTGATAGTGGCTGCAGCTCTCCCCTTTCTGGTGATATTCGGTGTTCACAGCCTGAAGAGTGAAATAATACCCGAGAAACAAATCGATGGGAAGAATGAATACGGCCTGAATAACGAATTGGTTCTGAAAAGCGATTCCGACGTAAAGAGATATTTTGTGCAAAGGAGCAAGTTCGGATGGGAAGGAGAATGCAGTCGGAGGGCTGAAGCCAGCGTCATTATGAATGGTGAACCAAACATTTTTCAGGAGGAGTGTATTTGCTTTTCCATCCGATCCGGCGAGCGTGTTTCGGATCTCCTGTACCAACTTGAAAAGAAGGGGATCACCTCCTACGAAACTTTTAAAAAGATTGCCAGGGAAGTTGAGTTTACCGGTTACTCTTTCGTTCCCCCTCCTTCGGACAATGTAAACAGATTCGAAGGGTTATTTGCCCCTGGTGAATACACTTTTGAAAATTATTTCCTGAAGAGCAGGAAAACTAATCCGGAATATGAGAAAACTCTTTTCATCGTGGATGAGCTTCTTGAAAGGAGCAGGGAGAGGTTCAAGGTGATAAGCCAGAAAGAGAACCTCTCCATCTATGATCAGATCATCCTGGCAAGCATAGTGGAAAAGGAAGCAGTTATTGAAAAGAAACACGGGATGATCGCATCTGTTTTTCTAAACAGATTGGCGATGAATATGCCCATCGCCTCATGCCCGACCGTGGAGTATTCTTTAGGATATCATCGGCCTTTCCTTATAGGACAGGATCTGAAAATCAATTCCCCCTATAATGTGTACCAGAAGCAGGGGCTTCCTCCTACCCCCATCGCATTCTTCGGCGATGAAGCGCTTCAGAGTATTATCAATACTCCCCAGACCAGGTATCTCTTCTTTGTCTATGATTGGACCAAAGACGAGCTTTACTTCTCAGAAAATTATTATGAGCATCAGAAAAATATCGATTTATCCAAAACCAATTATATCCGGTTTTACGGACGGGCAGCCTTGTACAAAGTGTCTCCTGATAAGTTCTATGAGCATTAGTTCAGGACTTTTTTGGTATCTGTACTTAAATAAGCGTTCCATCGTTCAACAGGATGGCATTTCTCCCCCAAACCTGCTCCGCAGTACAACTTTTCCAATCCTCGATATTGTAATGCTAGTTATTGATATTATGACAATGATATAAGGCGCAATTGTGAGAATATAGGGTGTTTTGCAGGAGGAATTGAACGCACCTCATCCCGAGACGTCGTACTTTAAGTACATTTCAGGATTGAATACGGATTAGGAGACCATTGTTGCCTTTTTACTGAAGATAAGTTTTTTTCTTGCTCCAGGGATTTTGGCACTTCAAGTATTATTGATAGGCATGCTTGAGAGTGGAGAAAATCTTCATTGTCATGTTATTATTCTTCTTTCTCAATTAATTTTATCAATCATTTTTGTAAATAGATAATGGTTTCGGTACAAATCTTTGTTTTCGTTTAAAATTAGGCTATGAACAATAGTAATGTGATCTTTTTCTGGTTTATTGCCTGATTCTAGAATATTTTCAAGTATTTTTACAGCATAATACCCTTGAAGTATGGGGTTTTGATATATCACAGCTGTTATCCACTTTTTTTCAAAATAGTGACTGGTATATGGATCTAAATCATGGATAACTACAATCTTTTTTCCCCCGAATCCTAGTTTATCTATTACTTTTACAAACTGTTTATTAAAAGGTGGTATTAAATAGATAGCGTCGATATCGCTTTTTGTAGAGTTTATAAGTTTTTCGATTTCATTCTCAATGAGGTCTAAATGAATTCCTTGACGGACGAATTTTATATCGCAGTGGATCTTATTAAACTTTTTTTGCATTACAGTTAAGAATCCTTCAAGTCTCTCCTTATTAATATCAGGTGCATTTGAGTTGGCTGGTATCTCTGCCTTTTTATTTATAATGAGTACGTGGGCATTCTTTTTAAATGTGAGTGCTTTATCAATGAATTCTGCAGATAATTTTCCACCAGCTGGATAGTCAGGACCTATGTAACATAATCTTTTACTTTCTGGAGCATCAATATTAAAGGTAATGTATGGAATATTATGTTGATCAATAAAATAGATAATATCTTTCATATTATATGCCCATTGGTTTACGATAGCAGTAGCTTCCACTCCATCATTGATTACCTCCTTTAGTTTCTCAATATAAAACTTAGAATCGCTTCTGGGTATCATGCAGTACTGTACCTGATAATCGAAGGGTAAAATCTGCTCTGAGGCGATGTTGATTCCTGTCCTCACATCGTTCCAGAAATATTTTGGTTCATCTGAGGAAAAGATGGCAATCTTACGTATTTTATTCCGTACCAGTATCTGGGAGGCCTTATGGGGAACGTAGTGTACCTTCTTTGCATAGTTAAGTATTTTTTTCTTGAGACTTTTAGAAACGTATCCGGAATTATTTAATGCTCTGTGAACTGTAATTAAAGAAACGTTTAGAGCTCTTGCAATATCCTTCTGTGTTACTCTCATGTCCACCTACCTCAATAATAGCTTTGATTGCTTCGCATACAAGTAGATTTTTTTTAATATTTTTAAAAAGTTATTGACAAATAATTTGTATTATGATATACGATTATCATATTATGATAAACGATTATCATAATATAATTCACTTTACATTATCTGTAAATATGCAATTTAACAGTACTCCTTTATCAAAGTATCTATCATATGAATATTTATAAAACATAAAAATTGTAACTATAATTTTTTATTTTTAATCATTTAAACTTTTTTTCTTTTTACTATTGCTAACTCATTAGCAATGTTTAAAAGATAAAAAATTTCCAAGAGCCTGTCTCCAGATTGATCTAAAACTCTCTTCTAAATCGGCAGTTCTAAGGAACGATTACATGGCCCGCCAAACTACTATGAGATCGAACAGACACGGGATAAAGGGATTCATGGGGGAAAAACTATTGCTTCTTCAGAGTGAGCATGTCGTTGGCTATGTGTGGCTTACTCCTGCATTTGTCTTCCTTGTTGTCATGGTAGGATATCCACTCATCTATAACCTTATTTTAAGTTTTCTGGATGTTACCTCCGCTACGCTTCTCAAGCCGTCAAAACAATTCATTGGACTGAAAAACTATATTTTGGTGATGAAAGATCCCATCTTCCCACGGGTGGTAAAGAACTCCTTCATATTCACACTGGGCTGCATCTTCTTTCAGTTTACTATCGGTTTTGCACTGGCCCTGCTCTTCAACCTGGAGTTTCCTCTTGCCGGTGCTTTTCGCGGGCTGTTATTGGTAACTTTGATGGTTCCAACCGTGGTGGTGAGCGTCATATTTAAATGGCTTTTAAGCGGCGATTTCGGATTGATAAATGAATTTCTAATAGGGCTTCATCTGCTTAAGAAGGGGGTTGCCTGGCTTGCAGAGCCGAGAACAGCTCTTGCAGGCGTCATGCTTGCAAATATATGGATCGGTATATCCTTTAATACTATGCTTCTCGCTCCCGGTCTCGCTGCTATCTCACCTTCATTGTATGAGGCAGCAACCATCGATGGTGCAGGTGCGATAAAAAGGTTTCGATACATTACCCTGCCCCTTCTTCGCCCGACCATAATGATCGTCTTGCTTTTAGGATTCATCTATACTTTCAGAATATTCGGGCTCATATATGCCATGACCGGTGGGGGGCCCGTCAATGCGACCAATGTCCTGCCTATTCAGGCGTACAAGCTCTCTTTTTCCTTTTTCAACTTTGGACAGGGCGCTGCTGCAAATGTTATGTTGCTTGGAATTCTCCTCACAGTCATAGCTGTTTACCTATCATTCGTGAGCGGGGAGGAATTGATGGAGGAATGAGGATGAAAAAGGCAGTTCTCACTTCCGTGAGCCTTATCATAGTTGCTATGCTTCTGTTCCCTTTTTACTGGATGCTGGTTACCTCTATCAAGCAACCCTCGGAAGTTGTGACTTCTCCACCAATTCTCATAACAAAAAATCCAACCCTTAGCGCCTACTCTGAGGTACTGACAAAGTTCTCAATGGGAATGCACCTTCGAAACAGTTTCATCATTGCATTCTCAGCAATGACCATCACGATCGTCTTGGGGGTATTTGCCGGATATGGGCTCGCTCGATTCAGGCTCAGGGGGTTGAAGATATATCTCCTCGTTCTACTCGTCTCCCAGCTCCTGCCGGATGTATCGCTTGTCCTCCCCCTCTTCATTATTTTCAGCCGTGTCGGTCTCCTTGACAGGTTTCTCAGCGTTATCCTTGCCAATGTAATGCTATGGCTTCCTTTTGTTATATTGATCCTCAGACCATACTTTCTAAAGATACCCAAAACCCTGGAAGATGCGGCTCGAATCGATGGGTGCTCCTTTCGGAGAGCCATGGTTCGAATCATCATACCCTTAGCGCTTCCGGGTATTATTACCGCTGCTATCCTTACCTTTCTATTTTCCTGGGGTGAATTTGTGTTTGCACTCACTTTCTTATCCAGAAACGAAATGCAGCCTGTGACCATTGCGATCTACAATGCTATTGGACAATATGGGATCCGATATAACCGTTTGATGGCAAGCTCCACAATCGCCATAGTGCCTGTTGTTTTGATATTCATCTTTTTCCAGAGATACATTAGAAAGGGTCTGATAGTCGGTGGGTTGAAGGAGTAAAGCTCATGCGTATGAGCAAAGTAATAAAGTAGGGAATTGAGTATATTTCCTGCTCAATATCTTAATTTTATTAAAGGAGGGTCAAAATGAAAAAGAAAAGGAGTGTTTTGCTTGTTCTTGCTTTGTTTATTGTCATCGGCTTTGCGTGGAACCTTTTTGCAGAAGGCAAGAAGGAGGTAGAAGAGGCCAAGCCTCTACCTGAGGGCACCATCGAGTTCTGGTCTTATGTGCCTCTTGATAATCCCGGGCTATATCCGTACATCAATGAGTTCAATAAGTCCCAGGACAGAATCAAAATCGAGGCTAAGTTCATCCCCTTTGCTGAGTTCAAGAGGCAGCTTACAGTGGCCATAACCGGGAGAACACCGCCGGATTGCACCCTGGTGGATAATCCGGACTTTGCTGCCTACATCGAAATGGGTGCCTTCGAACCACTGGATGACAAAATCGCGGAATGGGAGTACGGGGAGGAGGATTTCTATCCCGGGCCCTGGAAGTCCTGCAGGTGGGAAGGAGTCCAGTACGGCATTCCTTTCGAAACCAACACACTGGTTCTCTTCTATAACGTGGATATGTTCAAACAGGCTGGCCTCGATCCGGATAGGCCTCCTAAAACATGGGAGGAGCTCACCCAATATGCCGCGAAGCTTACGAGGGGCGGGGTGTTTGGTCTTTCTATATGTGCAGTGGCTTCAGAGGAAGGTACTTTTCAGTGGCTGCCATTCCTGCAGCAGAACGGGGGAGACATCCTCCATCTGGACAGCCCTGAGGCAGTTGAGGCGCTGCAGCTTTGGGTCGACTGGATCAAGAAGGGCTATGTATCGAAGGAGATCGTAAATATGGATCAGTGGTCAGGAGTTCGGCCACAGTTTCAAAATGGACAGGCGTCGATGATGATAAACGGTCCCTGGTGCGTTAAGCCTATAAGAGACGAAGTGCCCGATCTGAACTGGAGGGTGGCTCCCCTTCCCGGACGAAAGAAACAGGCTTCGGCCATGGGAGGGGTTGACTTCGGTATCATGAAAGGGGGTAATGCAGATGCGGCCTGGGAGTTTATAAAATGGCTTTACAAGCCTGAGAGGATTGCAGAGTTCTGGCATACATTTGGAACCCTGCCTCTCATGCCCAAGGTTGCTGAAACTGCTCCCTATTGGAAGGGAGACCCGGTCTTTGAGGCACACCTGGAGCAGATGAAGTATGCTGCTCCAAGAGGGCCACATCCGAAGTGGCCCCAGATCTCTGCTGCGATTTACAATGCAATGCAGGAGGCCCTGACAGGTATGAAAACTCCCGAGAGGGCTCTAAAAGACGCAGCAAAAAGGGTGAAGGAGATTACGGGGTAGCGGTCCTGCAAAGGAGGACCATGCAGCTGACTTCAATGCCCTATGTTCTTGAAGGGTTAAAGATTGTTTCATCTCGCTAGTTATGGAAGATGTGTGGAGGAGCCGCTTGCCCGTAAGGGAAAGTGTAAGAACAAATGCTATCACAGGGGCTGTTGAGAATAGATAGTCCCTGTGAAGCCTTTTATATTAATAGTAGTGCTCCTAAAGTTCATAAAAAGATGGTATCAACCCGTAAGAGGTTAAGCTTTTCGATCAAGTATGCTTTAAGACATACGCCTCAAGGTCTTTTTCACTATTTTTCGGAAAAAACAGTAAGGTTCACACACATAAAAAGTAAGAGGTCGTTAGATTTATACAATAACACAGATTATTTGTGAGAGAGATGATATAAAAAACAAACAACTTACTGTTGTAAGGGAAATAGACCATGCAATTAAAATCTATTGACAGCTACAAGATGATAGAGAGTGGTATTGAACTTTCAAGTGGTAATGTTCTGATCAGGATAGCGCTTGTAGAAAAGAATATCCTTCGAATATGGTCAACGGTACAAGATGATTTTCATCCGACAGAGACCTTTGTTCTTGATAAAAATGAGTTTTTATCAATCCCTATTCAAATAGAAGACCGTAGTGATTACATCAGACTTTCAGGTGGCGAGCTTACCGTTGAAATCTACCTCGATCCCTTCTGGATTGATATACGCGATAGCTCTAAGAGCAGCTTTCTCTCAACTCCTGCAGGTGAAAGTTTAGAATGGAATGGGGAAAGGGCGATCCAGAGGTTTGATCTGCCAACTGGTATAAGAGTGTACGGACTTGGGCAGGGGACCAGCCATACTCTCGATCTAAGAGATCAAGAAAGGAGAATGTGGCAGCAATGGGATGGGTTTCGCTTCAGCGGAAATGGTGGAATCCCCTTTCTTGTAACATCTCAGGGATATGGAATCTTACTCAATTCTTCCTGGGCAAGCAGATTTGCGATCGGAAAAGCTCAGCCTGCCGAATGCAGCAAGCTCGCGAAACCAGAAGGGCCCTGGAAAGCAGATCAACATTCTGGTGAAGATCATCCAGAGAGATTCGCCATACTCACCGAAGGTGGAGACATGGACCTGTTCGTTATCCATGGTCCCGATTATAAAAGCATCATAAAAGGATATTCTGATTTAACTGGTTATGCTCCACTCCTTCCGAAGTGGGCTTTGGGGTGGATACAATCTAAAAACAGGTATAAGACCCAGGAGCAATTTTTAGAAATCGGACGAGAGTACAGGAGGAGGGGTATTCCCTGTGATGTGCTTATTATTGATTGGTGCTGGTTTGAGCGTTTTGGATATCTGGAATGGGTAAGGAAATATTGGCCAGATCCTGTTGGAATGGCCCGGGAGCTGAAGGCAATGGGATTTCATATCATGCAGGCTCAGCATCCTTATATGCACAAGGATTCTCCACATTTTAAGGATTTCAGCGATAAGGGCTATCTAATATCATGGAATCCAGCTCAAGTGCCGGATAGATGGCCCCCTGACGGGATCAGGCATGCGGTTGATTTCTCCCATCCCGGGGCAAGAAAGCTCTGGTGGAAAAAGATAGAGCCCCTGTTCCAGCAGGGTATTGACGGATACTGGACCGATATGGGGGAGCTGGAAACTCATCCACCTGGTAGTTCTCCCCACTACCTAGGCTCCAGGGAGAAGGTACACAATATCTATACTACTCTGTGGAATAAAGCGCTGTACGATGGACAGCGTTCCTCATCGAATAAGCGTGTATTCTGCCTTCCTCGAACCGTATATGCTGGAACTCAGCGTTATGGTGCCGCGCTGTGGTCAGGAGACATCGACCCGAGCTGGGAGGTCTTGGAGGATCAGGTTGTTATCGGACAACAGGTGTGCCTTTCCGGACAGCCCTACTGGGCATCGGACATAGGTGGGTTTCAGACCACAGACTTCTATGACCCAGAGTTGTATATACGGTGGCTTCAATGGGGAGCATTCTGCCCCATTTTCAGGACTCATGGAACAAGGCCTGAAAATGAGCCATGGAGCTTTGGTCCCAGGGCTGAAAAAATAGCAGTAGATTATATCAGAATTCGATACCGATTGATGCCCTACATTTATTCATTGGTTTACAAGACTTCGCAAATCGGTTTGTCGGTGATGCGATCCATGATGATCGAGTTTCCCGGAGATGAGGAGGCTGTGTCAAGAAATCATCAATTCATGTTCGGCCCCTCTTTTCTGATAGCACCGGTAACAAAAAAGGGTATGCGGAAGAGGAATGTATGGCTACCAGAAGGGATTTGGTACAGCTATTGGGATGATAAAAGATATGCTGGACCTCTGGATATCGATGAGCCGACGCCGCTTTGGAAGATCCCCATCTTCATCAGAGGTGGTTCGATTATACCAAACGGTCCTGAAGTGCTCCATACTGGCATGAATTTACTTGATCCCTTAACGCTTCATGTCTATCCCGGAGAAAATGCGCATTTTACTCTCTATGAGGATGATGGATACACTTACGATTATGAAAAGGGAGCCTACGCCCTTACAAATATTATATATCATGAGAACAGTAAGAAAGTTGAAATTACGGCTGTGAAAGGAAGCTATCCGGGGTTTCCGGCAGAAAGGTCCCTCAAGGTAATCTATCACGATTTCGATTGCCCCGCAAAAATAAAAGTAAACGGTGTCGATCTAGACCCCAGCTTCTGGCAGTATAAGAGATATTCGCGGAAATTGGAGGTGGAACTGCATAAGAGGTCTATGTCTGGAGACATCGTTTTGGAGATGGAAGGGAAAGACGCGAAGAAAGGAGATACACAGCCTGAAACAAACCCTGCTCTCTTTTCATGGTACGATTTGGAGCACATGGATTCACCATTTGGATATATTCTAAGAATCTACCTTGATAATAGGGCTGGTGAAACAAAGATTCGTGGAAAAACCTTAATCCGGATACCCATTGGTTGGAGTTTTAAGGCTCTCGATGGAGAAGATTTTAGCATTCCGATAGGTGAACTCAGGATCTTAAGGTTCATGTTAGTCGCAAAAGGTAACACCTTTACAGCGAAAAGCATAGCAACTGCGGTTGTTACATCTTCGCAAGGTGAGGAGGCAAAAGAAATACAATTGGGTAGCGGATGGGCGAGTTGGTGGAAAATAGCAGGCCCTTATAAGATAGGTGGTCCAGAAGGATTTAATAAGGTATATGCTCCTGAGAAAGATGGCAATATCATCGAGAATCATCTGGAGTCGAACACCAAGATGATCCTTTCCAAGGGTTTTGAGTGCTTCGGGTATGTGAACTTGGAAAAGGTTTTTAAGAAAATGGATATCACGGAAATGGTTGCGACGGTTCCAGAATATAAACTTTGCTATGCAACTTGTGTCGCGCGCTCCCCTGAGAAGAGGGACTGTTATCTACAATTGATGGGGGAAGATCGTTTTAAAGTGTGGATAAACGATAAATTAGTGACGATCGTTGATGAATGTATTGCTAAACCTGTTGAGTATCTTGTTCGGCTTCAAAAAGGCAAAAATCGCATTCTTATAAAATGCACGCAGGATGCTCACCGGGAATGGAACGATCGTTCTTGGGGATTTCACTTTCGATTCGCCGACAATGAGAGAAAGCCTTGGAACGATATTACCTATTCCATTGAGTAGGATGTTTTTAAAGGAGATTAATATCTTAAGCGATTAATTTTTTAAAGAAGCAGAGTTGAAAAAAGAGAAAATTATGAAAAAACATACGATTGAAAGAGGGAGTTGTGAAGTGAGCGCGATCTGTCTGGGAACCATGCACTTCGGCACAGTTACCGACACCGTCACCTCGTATGATCTGCTGGATCGATACGTGGAGGCAGGGGGTAACTTCCTGGATACAGCCAATAACTACGCCACTTGGATTCCTGGGGGAAGGGGAGGGGAGAGCGAGACACTTCTGGGCAGGTGGATAAAAGAACGGGGCAACAGCTCTCATCTCTTTATAGCCACCAAGGTAGGCTTTCCCGTACCGGTGGACGAAGTAGGTATGGGCCTTACGGCAAGGCAGATTGAAGCGGAGTGTGAGAGAAGCCTGAGACGTCTCGGCGTCGAGACTATCGATCTTTACTACGCTCACCGTGACGACAGGGAGACACCACTGGAGGAAAGCCTGAAGGCATTCCACAAGCTTATTAAGGCTGGAAAAGTGCGATTCATAGGAGCCAGCAATTTCGTGACCTGGCGCCTGGAAGAGGCTCGCTGGATTTCACTAAACAGGGGATGGCCTGAGTTCTGCTGCATCCAACAAAGGTACTCCTACCTGCGTCCTGCAAGCGGGGCGGACTTTGATCCACAGCTGGTAGGCAGTGCGGAACTGCTTGATTTCTGCCGGAGCCGGAACATGCAACTCCTCGCCTATTCTCCTCTTCTTAAGGGGGTTTACAGTCGGTCCGATCGTCCACTTCCTCCTCACTATAAAAGCCACGAAAGCGAAAGCCAACTTACCGCTCTTAGAGCCGTAGCCGGTAAACTGGATGCCACACCCAACCAGGTTGTTCTTGCCTGGCTCATGCAGAGTGAGCCGGAGACCATTCCTGTCATAGGGGTAAGCTGTTTGGAGCAGCTGGAGGAGAACCTGGGGGCCCTCGATATAACTCTAAGTGAGGATCAGATCTTCAGGCTATCCTCAGCGGGAAATATCCCCACCTCCCACTTTAATGCCAAGATGCAGAAGAGCCGGCTGGCCAAGTAGGAGCTGCTCCCGTACGAATTCTGGGTATCGTTTGTTTTCGTCCAAATTATACTACATGAAATAAGAAAAATTGTGTAGCTCTTTGATATTTTATAAATTAAGCCATAGATTAGAACTTATAATTTCGGCTGGTTCATGCTTATTTTTATCCTTCGAAAGTTAGATTTATAAATCTTTTGACTCGATGAAAAAGCTCATAGCAATTTAATTATAGATATTATATTTTTTATTGCAAATTCTGATGCAAGTGATATTATTTATTCATCACTTATACTGAAATGGTTCAGGAGATGGTTTCATGAAAGAGGTAAAACTCCTGGATCCTGGACAAGCAGTAGTACCTTTCTATTTCATCTTCATACTTGCAAAGATTCAGGAACATGATCTGATAAGTGAGCTTTCCTGTAATAATTGCAGCCATATTTCATTGCAGTTTGAAAATGATGTATTTACTAAGAGCGTGATAGTTTAATCTCTTTCATAAAGAACCTAAAAACAAGAACCTACAAACTCTTATGAGTTTTCGCTCAATATTTAGAAAGGGAGTTGCTATGAAAAAGTTATATTGTTTGCCCTTTCAATTATGATTTTTATTTACTTTTGTTAAATCTTCGACTGACAGTAAGATATTTTAATGAAAAGGAGGATTAGCATGAATAGATTAGCTACATTGATCACTATTCTACTTATCATTTCTGTTCCTTCAATTGCCGGGGCTGGAGCAGCAAAAGAAGAAGCTGCTTCTCCAGAAAGAGGCAGGTACCTTGCAGGAAGGGGAATCGTTATTCCTCCCCAGGAAATCTACATAGATTCATATGTTAGTCATATCGATTATCATTATCCGAAGCCTGAGTCAGGGGTTGGAGTATCGCTCTACTCAGGACACCGCCAGATATCAACCATAGGGCAGGAGGAAGTTATACAAATAGGGATTCAGGGGAGAGAGACAAGCTTTGAAGAGCTTCCACCAATGAACCTAGCTTTTGTCATCGACAAAAGCGAATCGATGAATGAACAGGATAAAATGGATTGGGTAAAGGATGCTTTTGATATTTTCATCGAACGGGTGCGGGACAAGGATTTTGTCTCATTAGTGGTCTTTGACGATGAGGCGAAAGTTGTCTTTCCTTCCACACGGATGAAATCAATACAGGAGCGTATGAAGTTCAAAGATGCAGTGCATTCGATAATTCCAGGAGGAGGGGATAATCTGGAGGCTGGGCTTATGTTTGGCTACCAGCAGGTGCAAGCCAACTTTCGTCAGAATTATACTAACAGGGTTTTGTTGCTGTCAGATGGAACTGAAATCTCGGCTAGATTAAAGCGTGAGGGGGCAAGATCAGGCGATATACGGATGTCGCTCATCTGGCATAATAGAAATGACCTTGACATTCACGTTATTGCACCTTCAGGGGAAGAAATATACTACGGACATCCACAGTCGTACTGTGGTGGTGAACTGGACGTGGACATGAATGTAAATGGAGAAACTACAAAACCGGTGGAAAATATCTACTGGCCAAGGGAAGGCGCTCCCACGGGCCGTTACAAGGTGTATGTGCAGAATTATGCTTATCATGGTAAAAAGGTCCATGTAACCGAATACACCGTTGAGGTCATGAAAGGCGGTGAGCTGATCCACTACAAAGGAACAATTTATGGAACACGTGAGAGGAGTAATCGAGTAGTGTGTGAATTTGACTATAGAGGTAAGGTATCTGGAGAAGAAGAGGTACCGGGTGTTTTGCAGATGGCTGAAAATTTTAAGGAGGTGGGCATCAATGTTTCAACTATTGGGGTTGGAGAGAACTTTAATCTGGAATTAATGAGGGGCCTGGCTGATAAGGGTGGAGGCAGTTCACGGTTTATTTCAGGCAGGGAGGAGATGGAAAAAACATTTGGAAGTGATCTTGACAGAGCGATTGTCCCTGAGGCCAGGGACCTTCACATGAAACTGGAGTTTCTGCAAGATGTGGAAATCCTTGGTACCTGGGGTTACGACAACAGGGTAGAGGGAAACACAATCCATTATTACCTTGACACCCTGCATCATCGTGACTATGAAACGATTTTAGTGCAGGTCCGGATTCCTCCCCAGAGATATCCCGGAGCAACGAGAACGAAAAACTTTGCCCGCTTTTCTCTTTCGTACGCTGATTTAAGAGGAAGAAAACATTATCAGGGTCCATATTATCTGAAAGTAAACTTTGTTGACATGGAGTCACCGGTCACAGGATTTTCTGATGGAATGGTGCTGCAATCCGGAACCATGCTGCATTTTGCCCAGGCATTGAGGAGAATCGGGGAGTTTTATTATACAGAACAGCTGCAGCCGGCTTTGGACCTCACAATTTCAACCCAGAAGGAGCTTAAGAACGCGAGGCTTAGATTGGGAAATAAAGGGTTTGATAATGAGATTGAGATTCTTGATAAATATATTACTATTCTCGGGCAGGATCTGGAACTGGCAGAAACCGAAACAAAGAGGATCGCCATGGATGAGGAAATATTGCCTCCTGTTCAGGAGCGATCACTTGAGGATCACATAAAAAATCTGTTCCGTGAAATGACATTGGATCTGGAATTGAAGGAAGAAGGCTCTATCTCAATATCAGGTTTCATAACCAGAGAAGGAAAACAATCAGACCTGACAACCTTGCTCAATGAAATGGCACTGGTGGAAGTTGCAAAACTTGACAGAATAAGGGTTATTGAAAGGGAAAGACTTAATGTGATCCTGGAAGAGCAAAAGATTGCTCTAACGGACCTTATGGATACCACAAATGCAATTGAAATTGGGAAATTGCTTACGGCAAATTATATCTTAACAGGATCGGTCGTTGAAACTACCAAAACTGTGGTAATATTTGGAAGGATTATAAACGTTGAAACAGCGGAGATTGAATCTGTTGCTCAGATTATTGTTCCGAAAAATAGGGATGTGAAAGCGCTGCTTTAGAATAAACCGAAGTAAAACCATGGAATAACAATGAACACAACGGATGAAGGGCACAAAGGATTGCCAAATTTTTACGAATTTGTAATAATATTGTAACACAAACATAAAAATAACTTGACTAAAAAATCCATTATTTTAGAATAAAGCTATGTAAATCAACTATTAATCTTATTTAACCCTATTTATTCGATTAGTGCTTCTATAAAAGCTTTTATATTTTTACAGCGTTGCGTATGTAAAAGTTTCGAATTATTTTTTCTACCTGGCTGTATTAGTATGTTTATTGTAAAGTAGTTGATTTATGTTTATGTGGGGAAGGGGGTGATTAAACTCAAGATAATGTTTTGAATGTCAATAAATTACAACGAAGGGAGGTAGTAGTATGAAAATGCAGAAGAGATTATTAATATTCATCTTCGTATTTCTCTTTGCAAGTGTTTCTGTATGTCTTTTTGCAGGTGGAAAGGAAGCAGTAGAAAAGGTGAGTCTCTCATTTTGGAATATGCCCTTTGTAACCCAGGAAGTTTCTCCAGAGTACGTTACGCAATGGGAAGCGGATGTAAAAACAGCACTTCCAGATTACGATGTCGATGACTTTTATGGACCCGGCAAGTATGCGGATCAGCGTGATAAGTTCCTTGTACAGGCAAAAAGTGGGAAACCGGATATTATTGAGGGACTTTTGGAGGATCTTGCTGTATATGTTCAAAAAGGATTGGTTGTACCCCTCGATGACTACTTCAATGCCTGGGATGAAAAGGATCAATTTGTTGCGAGTACACTCGCGCCGCTTACCATTGGTGGTAAACTCTATGCGATTCCGTATAATACGAATGCGAGGGCTCTCGTGTACAGAAAGGATCTGTTTCAGAAGTTTGGTCTGGAAGTTCCAACAACATGGCGAGATTTCGTCTTAACGGCTCGGGAAATAACGAAACGTACGAATAGGGAGGTGTATGGATTGTTCCTCTGCACACAGGTTGGAGGTCCTCGAGCTGCTCAGGAATTCATCTCCTGGTACTATCAGGTGAGTGGTAAAAAGAACATGTTTGAGGTTGTAGGTGATCAGAAAAAGTTTAATGGTACAGTTGATCAGTTGGAGATCGTGTTGACGCTCTACGATGAATGCTTCAAGGGGGATTATCCAGCCTGCGATCCAGATGAGAGAGGAAATGGCTGGCCGAGCGAAGACCCAGGCTATGTTGCCGGACGATGGGCAATGGCACCAATGGGGCCTTGGCTCTGGGGAAGAAGAGTTGAGAGTGAAACAGCACGAGTTAACTTAGAACAAAATACAGCCATAACAGCATTACCTGTGTATTCGGAAGGTGTTCCTGCGACTTATCTTGAGGTGAAACCAATTGCACTGAATACATATTCTGAAAATAAAGATGCCGCATGGGAGTTGATCAAATACATTACCTCGAGAGATAAGATGGGTGAATGGCTTGCAGATTCAGGTGGAATCCCCGCGAGGAGAGATTCATTGCAGTTGGATGTATTTACAAAGAGTGACATTGGCTGGTGGATACAGGGTTTTGCGAATGAGCTTCCTAAGTCTGTTGCCCAGGCTCCGATCAATTGGGGTCCAGTAAGCGAGGCAAACTTAAGGGCCGTTAACTTCGTCATCTATGATGAAAAAACACCTCGTGAAGCTGCTCAATGGTTATACGACAAAATAACTGACTTGTTAAATAGAGGTGAACTCTAATCAACAGTTAAGATTATTGAGGGTATAGAGACAAGAGAACGGTACTGTCTCATACCCTCATTTTTTATGAGATAAGCATGAATAGTCTGCATGTGAGGTAGATGTCATTGAAATTAATAATCAAGCGAAAAAATGTTGGTTTTACGCTCATCCTGCCAACCCTCATTATTATGGCTTTATTTACTGTATTCCCACTTTTTGAAGGTATTAGAATTTCTTTCACCGATAAACATCTCCTAAAGGAAATTATAAATTTCGTTGGTTTAAAAAATTATAAGGGACTGCTTTCAGATGAGGTGTTCTGGATATCTCTTTACCACTCCCTTATACTGACGACAGCGGTGGTTGTATTTCAACTCGTGTTTGGCTTGATACTGGCATTGGCTTTAAAGCAAGAACTCCCTGGAATTAAATTTTTCAGGAGTATTGTTATGGCAAGTTGGGTTATCCCAGTTGTTGCCACAGTAGTTATGTTTCAATTTATGGCCCAACCTGATTATGGGTACATTAACATATTTTTTCGATTAATTGGGTTGAAGAAGTTAAATACATACTGGTTTGGTAATAAACATATTGCTTTACCATTTATAATCCTTCTTCATCTATGGAGGAATATCCCATTTTATGCTGTTGCATTTTTAGCGGCGATGCAAGCTATTCCAAAAAGTTACTATGAAGCAGCGGAGATAGACGGGGCAGGTCCCTGGAAGATATTTTTCAATATTACATTGCCCGGGATTAGAAGTATGGTTATCGTGATGGTTACGATCCACGTCCTGTGGACATTTAATAATTTTGATTTTGTATTTCTTGCAACTGGAGGTGGCCCGGTAAATGCAACCGATATTCTTCCCGTTTACGTTTACAGACAGTGCTGGCGGAGTTACACGATGGGGTATGGTGCCAGTATTGGCACTATTATGCTCATTATCCTCATGATGTATTTTATGGTTTACATTAGAATCTATGAGAAAAGTGAAAGGTGAAGGATGCTCACTAAAAAGACAAGAAATATTATCAGGATCTCTTCAACCTACTTAATTGTTGTAATAGCGTTTATCTTCTTTATTTCACCTATGCTTTGGATAATATACAGTTCTGTAAGGGGAACCGAAGCGATCTTTAGCGGAAAATTAACTACCCCATTGAAAAATTTCACGTTGGAAAGTTATAAAACAATTCTCATGGTGACAGATTTCCCTCAATACTTTGTTAATTCCTTTCGAATAGCATTACTCGTGACAATCCTCACATTGTTTTTTTCAATTTTTGGTGCCTATGGCTTGAGCAGATTTCGTGTGAGGGGAAAAAATGTCTATATTATGGGTATTTTTTCTACTCAGATGTTTCCAGTGATACTTATAATCATTCCGATTTATAATATCATTTTTGGCCTGGGTCTGCTTGATAAGACAGTGGGCGTGGTTTTAGGACAGATTATTCTCGCCCTTCCTTTTTCGCTTTGGATGCTCAAAGGATACTTTGATAACCTACCAGTTGATATTGAGGATTCTGCAAGAATCGATGGCTGTAATCTGTTTCAAACCATCTATAAAATCCTCCTCCCTATTTCTGCTCCGGGAATACTCGTTGTAGCCTTTTTTTCGTTTGTTGTTTCCTGGGGAGATTATTTAATCGTATCAATAATAGCACAAAGTCAACGTACAGCTACCCTTCCGCTCGTCCTTCAAAGATTGGGTTCTGCTCTCACAATGAGGTGGGATCAGGTAGCTGCGGCAACAGTGTTGACTATTGTTCCTACAATCATCCTCTTTTCTTTTGTGCAGAAATGGCTTGTAGAAGGGCTTACAGCAGGCGCAGTAAAAGCCTGATGGGAAGCATGTAACGAATAAAATGAATTGGTATAGTTATAGAGTTCAAATTAAACCAAATTCTCCCCTTTGAGACCGTTCATTAAAATTGCTCCGATACAAGACTCTCTGTGAGGCTCCGCTGCACCAACAAAGGCGATGATCCTAAAAGCATCAAATGGAATAGTTTTAAAAAAACTACAGCTTGTTTCCTGTTACGATCATACGATTGTTCATGCAGCCGTAGTCTGCCTTCTTACGGTGAGGGGAGAAATCAGTACAGACTGTGACGTTAGAAAACCCTGCATCCTCTATGAGCGACGTGAGCGATTCAGGTGTATAGAAGCGTATTGAATAGGTCTGGTCGCGGATCAGCCCATCTCTTTTACTCAGAACAATCTCCCGGGCATTTACCCGATTATTTTCAATTTCCCGCTCGCGGCAGACCATAATATCCTCTCCGATCTCATGCCATGCCAGCGGGCTAAACGTCTCACAGATGGAATCTCCGTTTACCACGTCAACGAGTACTTTCCCGCCTTTCTGGAGTACCCTGAACGCTTCGAGAAGGATTTCAAGGTCAGACTCGGATTTATCGATATAGCCGAGGGAGTTCCCCATGATGATAACGATGTCGAATGCCCCGGAAGAGAGGCCGGTGTTACGCGCATCGGCCTGAATAATCTCCATGTTGTAGTTTTGCCTGCGTGCCTCCTTTTTTACGCAGTCGATGAGAAAGGGAGAGTAATCAACTAATGTACACTCCGTAAAGCCTCGCGCGAAAAGCTCGAGGCTGTGCCTTCCATGTCCGCAGCAGAGATCGAGTATCTTCTGCCCCGGCCGAATGGAGAGCATATCACAGATGAGATCTACTTCAAGGCGGGTGATGCCATTATCGCATACAGAACGGGAATCGGTGATAAGGTAAAGCTCATCGAAAAGTTTTTTCCACCACTCCGGATCGACTTTTATTGTCATTACTCCTCTCTCTGGGCGCCGAAATTAAACAGACCGTCAGATGCGAGTATGGCAGGTGTACCCCTCCAGGGCTGAAGACGGATAATCTCCAGCTCTTCAGGGTCGATTTTCACGATTTCCTCCAGTTCACCCTCAAGCCACATTTCCTCCAGAGTCAGGCAGTCATTCCACAATGCCACGGAATAGCGCTTCAGTGAATCGAGTTGTGATTCGGTGATCAGCCGCGGTCTGAGAGCCATCTTTATGGGACCCAGGAGATAGATGAGGCCGTGCTCGAGGGCCATCTTCTTCTGTTCTTCTACAACCTCAAGAACGGATCCGTACTCCATGCTCGCTATAGTATCGTTGATGAGACGAGCCGCATCGAAGACGCTTTGCTCAGAGCGAAGAACAGCGAGGGGTTGGACACCACCCCCGCTCCCCACATTCGTGGGAACTCCACCATAACGCCCAAGAAAGCCGAAGAGCCTTTTAGGCCCAAGGAGGCTTCGGAAATCGGTCTGGCAGCGCTCGATGCCTACACTCCCTTTCTCATGGTCGAGAACCGGAATGTCCTCACTCCACAGATCGAGCGGGATCTTTTCCTGTAGTATGAAATCCCCTTCATCCAGTGCGAGTTTTATGGAATCTTCAGTATCGTGTATTCCTCCCACCCGAACGCCTTTTCCAGAATACCCCCTCTCGGGTTTGAGAACAAGGTTATCCCAGTTCTTACCTGTCCATTCAACGAGATCATTGATGATCCGGCCGTCCGGTCCTGTTGTCCTTCTCGGATAGAACTGTCTGGTCCAGGGTGTTCTCTTCACGATCTCCTCATGGAATCGATGACTGTGAGGTCCTGTGATGACCTCGAACACGCTCTTGGAGTTGATCGGCTCGGTTCCTCTCGGGTTGATGACCCTCCGCTCACGCACCGCCTGTATAAGAGGGGCCAGATTATATGTATGGTGGAGCGAAAGTAGAACGTCGGTGTTGAAATCCAGAAAGATAATCGAAACCGGCTTGCCCTTATGGTGAACTCGGCCGTTTTGGAGCTCCAGCTCCCGAGGTCCCATAAGGACTCCCGTGATTCCCTTCACCTCGCTCAGCCACCGCGCGAGGTCTTTGTTCTCGGTGACCGTGTCGAGCGTATCCTCCTCTGCAACGACAGCGATGAGTCCAGGGTTTTTTCCTTCACGGTCACGGTGAGCCTGAACGAGCATGTCTATGAAACCCCTGTCTGGGTAAAGCAGGGGATGGTCAAAATCGAGGATGACAGGGATGGAGGAGATGCTGTTGAGGTTCTGCCACACCGTTTTCCCAATGTGTTGAATAGTACGCTGATAGCACCACCCTCCGGGACTGCCGAGATTCCATTCAGAGTGGTACCCCTCAAAATCCATCAATTTTCCTTTCCTCCAATGAGGGCCTGAAACCGTTTCTCTATCAGATGGAACGGGAGCTCGCCGCCCTCGAGTAGAATACGGTGAAATAACTCCCTTCCCGCCAGTGTACCATAGAGTTTTCTCAGATTCAAGATTTCAAAACGACCAAGTGTGTAACAGAGATGATAGCCTGGATTGAGCTGAAACCTGTTTATCAGCTCGGCGGCCTCATCCCGAGGGTATCCAACCTCTTCCATGAGCTTCAACGCCTTTTCCCGGTCAATTTGTCCAGTTGGTAGTCCGGAGTCGATCATGCAGCGGCCAGCCCTCCAGAGGCTCCTCTTTCTGTGCACCAGCCTTTCGATGGGGGTTCGAATGTACCCGTCCTCCTCGAGCAGGGATTCGGCATAGTAAGCCCAGCCTTCGTAAAAGAGAGGGGATTCGATGAGACGGCGGATTGGATTTTGGAGGTTCCTTCTCACACAGTCCAGGAGATAATGACCGGGAAAAGCCTCGTGTGCACTTAAGAACTTGTACTCACGGGAAACCCTCATGATTGAATGCGAGAAGCTATTTTTATTCCTGGTTTTCTCTGTGGTTATGTAGAAGAGGTCTCTCTCGCCTTCCTTTGGATTCATTGAAGCGCTGAAAGAGGCAGAACCGCGTACGGAGCGGAGATATGCGGGAGTTTCGACCACGTCAAGTGAAGAGGGTGTGTCAACCCACCCGAATTCTCTCTCCTGAAAAAAAGTTTGTAGCTTTTCTGTTTCTTTCCTGTATAGGGTAAGAGTATCTGTTCTTTCAGAATCGATTGGATGGTAGGAATTATAAAGCTCCTTCCAAGAGCCAGCAGTCCCAATTTCCCTGGTAATGTTTCTGAGCGATTCGCAGGTATCCTCCCATTCATTGAATCCGATCTCGAACACCTCGTTGAGGCTTCGGCTCGTCTGAAAATGGTCCCTCATCGTTACCTCGAGGGAGAGAGTGTTGAACCGATAATCAGGCTCACGCTCTACCGATGAGGTGAGATAGTCACGCAAAGAGTCAAGCGCCGCACCGGCTTTCGACAAATGGATTTCAAAATCATCGTTCAAGTCTAAATCTTTGAGATCATTCAGGTAGTCAATGCAATCACATATCATCGAGATGGAGGCGTGGTGGTAGGATTCGGGGACCGTGCGTATATTGATCTCGGCCTGTCCCAGCAGTTCAGGGATCGCCCGGAGCCGATTCTTCACCCTCTCAGCTGTATCATACCTCCCCTCAGGTGGTGCTCTCAGTGCCTGCTCAAGCCCTATAAAGGCCGTTTTCAGATAAAAAAGAGGATTGTAGCGCCAGGATTTTCTCTCTTCAAGTTCAATGAGGATTCCCGAGATGCAGGTATTCAGCAGTTCCTTGTCAATAATGTGCTCCAGATCGTTCTCAGCAGCGGTTGATTTGATTGTGCTGCGGAAAGTTTTCAGCCCAGAGATTGTATCGTTAATTCGATCAGGATCAAGGCTTTCCACGGCAGTGAATGAACGGTCGTGGTGGCGTATTCTGGGAAGAAAGTGAAACTCATCGCTACTGCACATCACGGGGAAACGCTCAACGAGAAAGCAGAACAGTCGATCCGCAGCTGTTATAAGCTCATTGGAGACAGGCATTTTCACGTCACTCTAATAAAATTAATTATAATCTTAGTTATCAGCGATTAATTAGCTTAAAAATCAATATTCGATATATGAATACGTTATCATATCGATTTTAAATGTTCAATTAATTAATCAAGAATTAATTGATAATAATTGAAAGAATGATAAAATCGTTCATATTTTGAACGATATTAAAAATTAGAAATTATAAAAAATTTACGTGCATTTTTTTATAATATTGACTAAAATGTTGTTTATAGCAAATAAGGAGGGTAATAGAATGAGTGAATATGTAGCATACTGCGTCAAATGCAAGACTAAGCGTTCAATGAAAGATGTGCAAGTGGTTACAAATGAAAAAGGTCGCCGTATAGCAAAAGGAGTATGTCCGGAGTGTGGTACCAAGATGAACCTCTTCCTTAAGTCTGAAAAGTAATGGTTGAAATTTCAATCATTACTGTCAGTAGAATCTTTTAAGATTTAATCAACTTCTGCGTGCTTCTGGGTGATCCACTACTTAAGTGAACCCCTGAGATTGGACACTAAATTAATAAGTGATCCAATGTAAAGGGTGAGCTTCTATCGCTATTTAAAAAAATAGCGATAGAAATTTCTTTTCCTAATTTAATGCATCAAAGTGTAATAATGTCACGGACCAGGAACAAAGGTAGAACACGGTGGATATTTTATTCCTCAATTGTAGAAGGGGGAGGGTTAGTAAGAAAAGAGACGAATTTATTAAAGAAATTGAAAATTATTTGCCATCCACGGGAAAAAAAATCTATCCAGGCGGTTTTACTAAATATACGAAAATTTTTTAAAGAGATAACATCCGATTCGTCAGTAATTTTTTTTACAGATATTATTCGTCTTGAACTTGCTTTCTTTTTACGAATGATTTTTGCCTCTTTAATCTGAGCGTGTTTATCACTGGTATTCGATGGTTTTTCACCTTTTAAAGCTAACTGTTCAGATAATTTCTTTACGTTTTGTTTCGCAAGTTCTATATAATTCGATCCATAAGGATCCTCTTTATACTTCTTGATGAAATTGTTATATGCTTCAATTGTATTTGTTGAGCTTGCGCTATCCCATTCAAGTTTTACCAATCTTCGTTTTGCATCTTTCACATGCTTACCGTTAGGATATTTTTCGATATATTCTTTATATGCTTCTGCTGTGTTTTCTTTTTTTGCTATGGTATAATCTGCATTATCTTTTTTTAAGGCTCCTGTGGTAGCACATCCGAGAGCTGTGAGTGATATGATTATGCATATGATCACCAATAGACAAATGCCCGTCAATTGATTTTTATTCATATACTATACCCATATATGTATAGAATATTGTTTCTATATTAATTTTAAGAGATATAGACACTTATATCAACAATTTTGAAAAGTCAAAAAAACATTACCTTCTTTTTTTAGAGGTTGGGGAGTGAGGATGCGAAGATTGTAGTACAGATGGTGGGGAAGAAGCTTTCAAAGGGTCAAGAGATCCTCTATTCTTTTTAGCTAACATCCCCAATTCTGTATTAAAGAGGAAGCTTACGAATAGTGGGTAATTTTGTTATTGAAGGATTTCTATTATAATAGCAATGAAATACATATCACTCTTTTTCTCGCTGTTTTTTCCAAGCATCCAATATCTCTACCACCTCCCAATCAGGAACATCGTACCAGTTGATATAAACCTGAGCGACTGCCCTGAAATTATATGGCTCTTCCAATACAACGATATCATCGACAATCCAGGACAATCTTCTTCTTACTTCTCTTGCCGCTACTGGTGTCGCTACTACTATCCAAGATGGTTTTTGTTTTTTACAGAGTTTAATTGCAGCATGCATGGTGGAACCCATTGCAATTCCATCATCAATCAGGATTACTGTTCTTCCCATTAATTCAGGGAAGGGGTCATTTCTTCTCAATACCTTGATCCTTCGTGCTATTTCTTCCTTTTGCTCCTGTAAGATCTCTTTTATTATTACTTCTGATAAATAGTGTGTGAATTCCTTTAAAATGACAGCGCTCCCATCCTCTGCAATAGCTCCAAATCCTGCTTCAGGATTATCGGGAAAGGGGAGCTTTTTTGCAATTAGGATGGAAAGGTCAGCCTCTAACTGCATACTTACCTCATATCCTACCTGAATGCCGCCATTGGGTATTGCCAGAACCAGGACAGATTTCTCCCTATATTTTTCCAGCGCCCTGGCAAGCTTCTTACCTGCATCTTTTCTATCTTCAAACATCCTTTGTCCTTATACTTGTCATTGCGT
>Ga0209636_10001414_pt1 | contig 24215 bp, 25 predicted proteins | sample DeeMarSWOR152_54_FD_187464 | JGI IMG/M metagenome (GOLD analysis project Ga0209636, IMG submission 187464) | Marine sediment microbial communities from White Oak River estuary, North Carolina - WOR-1-52-54 (SPAdes) (version 2) | ecosystem: Environmental > Aquatic > Marine > Intertidal zone >...
TCTTCTTTATCTGGCTCCCTGAAATCCTGTAGGTTCGAGTCCTGCCCCCGGAGCTCACATTAGAGGGCTAATAGCCCTCTTTTTGCTTGGTGGTATTTTGGGTATTTTAATTTTAAAAAAGTTATAGTACAATAAAATATCTTATGGAAAAGCTAATTAAGTCAAAAGTTAGAGAAATTCCTGATTGGCCTAAGCCAGGAGTTAGTTTCAAGGATATAACTCCTTTACTTGAAGACAGCAATGCTTTCAAACAGGTTATTGATGAGCTAACTTCTTTTTATTTGAACCAGAAGATTGACAAGATAGTAGGAATTGATGCCAGGGGATTTTTAATAGCAGCTCCTTTAGCTTATAAATTGAACACTGGCATTGCTATTGTTAGGAAAAAGGGCAAGCTTCCTCCTGAAACTATTTTTCAAGAGTATAAGCTTGAATACGGAAGCGACACTATTGAGATACACAAAAATAGTATTCTAGCAGGAGAAAAAGTTTTACTGGTTGATGATGTTTTAGCTACTGGAGAAACCATGAAAGCTGCAGTAGGTTTAGTTGAGAAGCTAAAAGGAGAGATTGTGGGAATAGACTTTCTAATTGAGCTTAGTTCTTTAAATGGAAGAGATAAACTTGGAGGATATAATATAAGGGTAATGGCAAAATATGATAAATAAACAAGGAAAAATTGGCATTATTGGAGGAACAGGATTTTATGACTTTTTTGAACAAGGCTTTAAAGAAGTTGAGGTGAATACAGAATATGGTTTAAGCAGTGATAAAATTATTATTAGTAGCCTTTTTGGAAAAGAGGTTGTTTTTTTACCTCGTCATGGAAAAAAACATCAGCTGCCTCCTCATAAGATTCCGTATAAGGCAAATATTGCTGCCATGAGAAGTCTTGGGGTTGATAGAATTATTGCTCCAACTGCTGTAGGATCCTTACAAAAGAGCATTGAACCTGGTGACTTTGTAATTTGTGATCAATTTATTGACCAAACAAAAAACAGGGAAGATACTTTCTTTAATGGACCCCAAGTGGCTCATATTGAAATGGCTTATCCTTATTGTCCTGAACTTAGAAAGTTAGCTTTTAACAAAGCTGAAGGGCTGGGCTTAAGAACCCATGCCAAAGGAACAGTAGTAGTTATTGAAGGTCCTAGGTTTTCTACTTTAGCTGATAGTTTGCGTTTTTCTAGAATGGGAGCTGATTTAATTAATATGACCCAGTACCCAGAAGTAGTATTAGCTTCAGAACTAGGTATTTGCTATTTAAATATCTCTTTAGTAACAGATTATGATGCTGGGATTTATGCTGGAAAAGAAGCTGAACCAGTTTCTATTGAGCAGGTTTTAGCTAACTTTAAAAAGAACAATGATAAGCTTAAAAACCTTATTTTAGAAGTTATAAAAGAAATGCCAGATAAAAGTTCTTGTGATTGTGAAGAAAAAGCTAAAAGAGCTATGTTATCATGAAACAAATAAAGATCTTTTCAGGCAGATCTCATCTGCAACTAGCAAAAGAGACTTGTCAAAAGTTGCAGATCCCATTGAGCTCTCTGGCAGTTAAAGAATACGGGAGTGGTTGTTTTGAAGTGATATTTGAACAGAGTGTTTCTAATAACACAGTATTTCTAGTTCAGACATCTTTGCCTGATCCAGATTGTTTAGAAAAGCATATCTGGGAGCTTTTTGAAATGATAAGTTTTGCTAAAAGTTGTGGTGCTGCAGAAGTAATAGTAGTAATGCCTTATGCTTCTTATTCTCGTTCAGATAGGATCCATACTGAAGGAATGGGCATTGCAGCTGAGCTATTCGTAAAGCTTTTAGAATGCAGCGGAATGACAGGATTTATGGGCATTGACTTTCATTCAGAAAGGTTTAAAAACTTCTTTTCTTGCAAGGTTTATCATCTATCTGCCTTAGATTTATTAGCTAAAACTTTAAAAGAAAGGAATCTTGAAAATACTCTTGTTCTAGCTGCAGACAAAGCAGCCTTAAAAAAGGGATCAATCCTAGCCCAGAAATTAGGAGTAGAATTTGGCAGAGTTGAGAAGAAAAGGATTAGTAATACTGAAGTCAGGATAGAAAATATAATAGGGATAGGGGACTTTGCCCAAAAACAGGTTATTATCTTTGATGATGAAATTGCCACAGGAGGCACGTTAAAAACTCTAGCTGAAGAGGTTATTAAACAAGGAGCTAAAAACATTATTTTTGCAGTAACCCACGGTCTTTTTGTTGGGGATGCTGTAAAAAGTTTCCAAAACATTGAAAAACTAACAGAAATTATACTTACTAATACTATTCCTATTAAAGAACAAGTAAAAGAATCCTTGCCATTAACAATCCTATCGGTTAGCAATCTTTTAGCTGAAAAAATTAAGGAAATATGACAGGAAAAAAGAGCAATAAGTATCAACCACTTTTACAGGGAAAGCCGCAAACTCAAGGAATGAAAGCAGGAAGGGTATTTCTTTTGCCTGGCCAAGACTGCGGAAAACATAGCACTAATGCTAATGAGGAGTTCCTAATTTTTCTTGCTGGCAAAGGAGAGGTTATTACTGAAAAGAGTGTTCCTCTTCAGGTTAGTGCAGGAAGAACATCTTACATCCCTTCAGAAACTATTCACAATGTTAGAAATATTGGAGATGAGCCCCTAATTTATATTTATTGTGTTGCTCCGATAAAATAGAAGAGATCAGAGAGTTAACAGGCCTTTTTTCTTTTGAGTTAATGGCAAGGATTGATTTTTGTTTTGTTTGGTGATATATTATATAATACATTTATGGAAGAAAAAATAGAAATAAAAAAAGAAAAAGAGTTAAAGGGTTCAGATGAAATGATTGAAGCTGGTCTTCATTTTGGCCACCGAACATCAAAGGTTCATCCAAAAATGAAGCAGTATATTTTTACTGTAAAAAATGGAGTTCATATTATTGATCTTGAGAAAACAAAAGAAAAACTAGCAGAGGCTTTAGAATTTATTAAAAAGCTTATCTCAGAAGAGAAAACAATTCTTTTAGTAGGAACTAAGATTCAGTTTAAGGATTTAGTTAAAGAAATAGCTCAAAAAGCAGAAATTCCCTATATCACTAAAAGATGGCTTGGAGGAACTTTTACCAACTTCAAAACAATCAGAAAAAGGATTGATTATTTTAAAGAACTTCAAGAAAGAAAAAAGAAAGGAGAGCTAGAAAAGTATACAAAGAAAGAAAGGTTGAATATGGATAGGGAGCTGGAGAATCTTGAGGATAAATTCGGTGGCATAAAGAATATGGAAAAGCTTCCAGAAGCTATTTTTGCTTTAGATATGAAAAAAGACGGTTTAGCTGTTAAAGAAGCCCGGGCAAAAGGGGTTAAAGTTATTGCTATAGCAGACACCAATATGGACCCCTCTTTGGCAGATTTTGCTATTCCTGCAAATGATGATGCTATAAGTTCTGTAAAATATATTCTAGAAAAAGTAAAAGATGTTATAATAAAAAGTAGAAAGTAATATGGCAAGCATTAATCAAGTAAAACAATTAAGACAAGAAACAGGGGTGTCTGTTTCAGAATGCAAAAAGGCGTTGGAAGAATCTAACAATGATTTTGACAAAGCAAAAGAAGTTTTGAGAAAAAAAGGTTTAGAGCTAGCTGGCAAAAAGTCCCAAAGAACAGCAGGTTCTGGCATAATAAACAGCTATGTTCATCCAGACAGCAGGAAAGGGGTTTTGTTAGAGCTTAGATGTGAAACTGACTTTGTTGCGAAATCAGATGATTTTAAAAACTTGGCTCATGAAATATGCTTGCAAATTGCAGCAATGGAGCCTGAAAATCAAGATTCTTTGCTGTCTCAAGTTTGGATTAAGGATGATTCTAAAACAATTAAGGATTTAATTGCAGAGTATATCAGCAAATTAGGTGAAAATATAATCATTAAAAGGTTCACAAGGTTTGAGATATAATTATGTTGGAAATAATATTTTTAATCATACTTATAGCTAGTTTAACGGGTATAATCGTTATTATCAGACGTAAGATTCCTATTTTGCTGCAACTTTCTCCTCAAGAAGCAAGACCAGGATTCTTTAGCAGATTTAGAAGAAAAACTCCAGGTTCAAAAGAATTGTTTTTGCATAAGATTCTTTCAAAAGTAAGAATATTGATGCTTAAGACAGACAATAAAACAACAGAATGGATGAAAAGATTAAGAGAAAAATCTCACGAAAACAATGAAAAGTTCTCAGATAGTTATTGGGATAAATTAAGGAAATAGTTATGCCAGCGTAGCTCAGTGGCAGAGCAACGGTTTTGTAAACCGTAGGTCGTGGGTTCAAATCCCTCCGCTGGCTCTTTTTGTCTATTGACAAAGGTTTTAATATAGGTAAAATAAAAGTATGAAATAAGAGAAACAAAAAAATCCAAAGTATTTATTTGGTCAGGAATTCTCTTCCTGATTTTGTTTCCCAGAAAGTTCTTTGAAAATTTACAGAATGAGTCAATTTTTTAAAGTTGTTCTGACTATGTCCGCCAAAGCTTTTAGCGGCGGCGGGCTATTTTTTGAGAGTTTAATCCTGGCTCCCGCCGACATTTTGCTTCGCAAAATTATGGCGGGCAAGCATCGCGTATTTTACGTCTTGCTTGTAAGCAAGGACATTCTCAGAATTCTTTTTGAGAGTTTGATCCTGGCTCAGGATGAACGCTAGCGGCGTGGATAAGGCATGCAAGTCAAGGGGGTCCGATGCAAATCGGACAACCGGCGAACGGGTTAGTAACACGTAGACACATACCTTAGAGTCTCGCATAACCTATCGAAAGGTGGGCTAATTCGAGATAGCCCCCCTTCTTTTTCAAAAAGGAGGGGGTAAAGATTTACCAGCCTTGACGGCTAGGCAGGTCGCTCTAAGATTGGTCTGCGGCTTATCAGCTTGTTGGTGAGGTAACGGCTCACCAAGGCTATGACGGGTAGGGGACATGAGAGTGTGTTCCCCAACAAGGGCACTGCGACACGGGCCCTACTCCTACGGGAGGCAGCAGTCGAGAATCTTCCGCAATGGGCGAAAGCCTGACGGAGCGACGCCGCGTGCTTGAAGAAGCCCTTCGGGGTGTAAAAAGCTTTTTCAGAGGAATAACCCTCGGGTGAAGGTACTCTGAGAATAAGGGGAGGCTAATCACGTGCCAGAAGCCTCGGTAATACGTGATCCTCAAGCGTTATCCGGATTTATTGGGCGTAAAGAGTTCGTAGGCGGTCTGAAAAGTTTTTTGTTAAAGACTGAGGCTCAACCTCAGGAGTGCAAAAAAAACTAGCAGACTAGAGGGCGTTAGAGGCTGATAGAACGGTCGGTGTAGGGGTGAAATCCGTTGATATCGACCGGAATACCAAAAGCGAAGGCATTCAGCTGGGACGACCCTGACGCTGAGGAACGAAAGCGTGGGTAGCGAACGAGATTAGATACCTCGGTAGTCCACGCCGTAAACGATGAACACTGGCTATTTGAAGTGTCGACCCTTCAAGTGGCGAAGCTAACGCGTTAAGTGTTCCGCCTGGGAAGTACGGCCGCAAGGCTAAAACTCAAAGGAATAGACGGGGCTTTACACAAGCGGTGGACCATGTGGCTCAATTCGACGATAAGCGAAGAACCTTACCAGGGCTTGACACCTAGACGAAAGCCTATAGAAACATAGGCCCTCCACAAGACGGCTAGGCAGGTGCTGCATGGTTGTCGTCAGCTCGTACTATGAAGCGTACGCTTAAGTGCGGTAACGAGCGCAACCCTCGCCCTATGTTTTATGTGTCATAGGGAACTGCCCGGGATAACTGGGAGGAAGGTGAGGATGACGCCAAATCAGCATGGCCCTTTGATGCCCTGGGCTGCACACGTGGTACAATGGGACTGACAATGGGCGAAGTCGCAAGACGGAGGTAATCCCAACAAACGGTCCCCCAGTTCGGATTGAGGTCTGAAACCCGACCTCATGAAGCCGGAATCGCTAGTAATCGCCGATCAGCCATGCGGCGATGAATATGTTCCTAAAGCTTGTACTCACCGCCTGTCACACCAAGAGAGCTGGCAATACCCGAAATCCCCGATTTATCAGGGCTTAAGGTAAGGTCAGTAATAAGGGTGAAGTCATAACAAGGCATGCGTAGGGGAACCTGTGCATGGATCATCTCCTTTAAAAACAATTTTATATTGTTTTTAAATGGCGACTAGTGTTGAAGGTTGAGATATCTATCTTTAACGCTAAAGGTGTTAATCGATAACCTTAAATGTCGATTATTTTTAGCCCGCCTTCGCTCTTCGAGCTACGGCGAGGCACGGTCGGAGCAACTTTAAAGAATTGATTTAAATAAAATAACTAGCCTTTACCCCCACACCAAATTTTGGTGTGGGGGTTTACAGGCTTTTTATTTTTTGTTAAAATATTTGGTATAAGGGCACGTAGTTCAGTGGTAGAACGCTGCTCTGATAAAGCAGAGGTGGATGGTTCGATTCCATCCGTGCCCACTATGCCAAAAGAACAATATATAACGTCAGAGGGATTAGAAGAGCTTAAAAAAGAATTAAATTATTTAAAAACCGAAAAAACAAAAGAAATAGCAGAACTTATAAAGAATACTGCTTCTTTTGGGGATTTAAAAGAAAACTTTGCTTATCATGATGCAAAAGAGAAACAGGCCTTTTTGCAAGGCAGAATAAAAGAATTAGAGCAAAAAGTAAAAAATGCTAAAGTAGTTGAGAAAAAAGAATCAAACAAAGTACAGGTTGGATCTAATGTTACAGTTTTGCTAGATGGAGAAGAACAGAAGTTTTCAATTGTTGCCTCAGATAGGGTAGACCCCTCAAAAGGAAAAATATCTTATGAATCACCGATAGGTAAAGCACTTTTAAATAAACCAACAGGCCAAGATTTAGAAACAGAGATAGGAGGCAATAAAGTAAAATACAAGATACTAAAGATAGAATAAAAATCTCTTGACACATTCTTTTATTTTGTTATAATGCAGGTACAAAAGCTCTTTTAGGCCAATAGTGTTAATCGGCTATAAGTCAGTGGTAAAAATAGATATATCTCGGCCGGCCGAAAAGGAGTATCAAAACGACGCTAAAAAAGGCGTATACGATTGCTGGCGGACAGCGTCAGACCATTTTGGAAAACCATTGAACCGATGCACTATTAGCCATTTTGGGCCGCAGAGAATACATGCTGAGAGGTATAATCTGTGGCCTTTTTATTAAGGGCTCTTAGTTCCCCGAAGCAATTTTTCAGATGCTACGGGGCAGGCAGTTGACATCTTGGGCCTATAGTTTAATGGTAGAACAACGCATTTGCAATGCGTAAACGGCAGTTCGATTCTGCCTAGGTCCACAAATCTATCGCCAAGACTCGTCCGCAACATTTCGCCAGCCCGACAGCCTGACGGCAGTCATGGCGGCGGGTATAGCGATATGGGCAGGGAGGCGATTTTTGTTTCACCCAAAACATTGACAAACCTTATAGTATATGCTATAATGACGGCATCGGATTGAAATAGTGTAGTTTTTGGAAAAAATCCAAGAGATTAGTTCCAGCTCTAGTTAGCTTATTGAAAATTAAATACTCCCCATTTAAATAGAAAGGAGATGATTAGCATGGTTAAAACAAAAGCAGATTTAGTGTTAGAGGCACTAAAAAAGATTAAGCCGGTGTTAAATAATAAACTTAACCTTCGTGCGGTTATAGAAAAACTAAGTCCGGAAGAGATAAGTGCTCTAAAGAATAGATACATACCCCTGGTCGTAGGTAAACCCCATTGGGCAGAAGACCAGAAGATCGTATCTAAGATTAGTTCGTTGCTATAATCACTCGTTGTGCCCAAGCCCTGATGAAAATTTCCAAACGGAAATTTCTTTTGGGCTTTTTTCTTAAATAACCTCTCCCAAACCGCCAAATCCTCTATAATCCGGTTCCAACTGATTACGGCGGAGTCCACCACGTAATAGATTCTGCAAGCAGAATTTAAACGTGGTAGGAGCGTTTAAATCTACACAGTAGATTTATTTCGCTCCACGGAGTTTTAAGAGAACTAATGGGCCTCTTTTTTCTTGACTTATTTAGATAATAGGTGTAATTTTAAGTATTGTAATTTAACAAATGAATAATGATTTATTATAGAAGGAGATAAAAAATGGAATCCACAGGATTATTTCTTAAAGAAAACCAGGTTCATGTTGGTATGACAGTAGCTCTTTGTCTTGATGGAAAAGATGTTCCAGAAAAAGATGAGGAAGGAAAAGAGCTTATCTTGAAAGCCCTGAAAGGCGGGGTACCGATTAGGGTAAAGCTATACCCTTTCCCAGATGGCGTTGGGCGTCATGACAAGGGCGTGATACTGGCTCAGCCTATGGAGGGATTTAAGCCCAATGTAAGGTTTATGCCTCTTCAGATTTTTTCTCCTGATGAAGCACCTGTTAGCACGGAATTCGTGGTTTTTGTGGAAGGTGTTCGCCTTAAGTATGAAGACAGAAAAGAGTATTATGTCTATGTTTGGAAAAGCAAAGAAGGTCGTTTTTATTCTTCTCATCCTTACTATTTGTGGTATAGAGAATATACTCTTCCAGATGGAGCACTTCTCGTGCCTATAAGTGTGGTAGGTGGCATTGAAAGGCTAACAGGAAAAAGAAAACACGTTTGGTCAGCTTAGATGATGCTGATAATAACCCCAAGAGATAATCTCAAGGGGTTTTTTATTGGATAATAACGAGTTTTAACCTATCCCAAACCCCTAATTCCTGTATAATGCGGTTCTCCTCCTACGCCATTCTGGCTTCGGCGGGACAAAGCAACAGATTACGGCGGAGTCCACGGGTTTATTTAAGAAGGTTAATGGCCTTCTTTTTTAATATTGACAGAGGTCTTTATATGGTTTAATATTCAAGTAGGAGAATTTATCTGATAGTCGAGGTCAAATAGTAAGGAATACCTTGCCTTTGGGGATGCATGTTGCCCAAGAGGTTCTTTTACGGCTCATGGTGTCGTTCTGGGGACCCTAACACCTGAATGCTTGCCAAGGAATACAAGAGAAAGTAAAAAAGCCTGAGATTGTGCTATAGAACAGTCAAATTTCTTGACGGCTGTCAGATGAATTCCCTGTTCTTTTAAGGGGCTGTTTATTACAGCCCTATTTTTTTGAAACAAGAATAAACTATTCTAACCCACAAACCAAAGTTCGAAAGTCATCTACTAAAGTCCACGTAGATTTAAGAGGGTTAATGGCCCTCTCTTTACTTGACTATTTTAAGAAATTGGTTAAAATAATAATAGTGTCCTTCACAAAAGAATAACTATATTGTATTAAGGAGAAAGAAAATGTGGGAAACAATAGTTTGGACTTTTTACAATGTGATACCTTGGTTTTGGCTGGTAACAACTGTAATATATTTTATCCTTGTGATCGTCTACGTTTTTATAAGAAACGAAGAATATGACGGCGCCTGGGATTTTACTCTTTTAGAAACTGGTTTCTTTTCTGTGATAGTGGGCCTTATTGGTCTTTTGATAACATTTGTAGTAGCCTTTTTGATTGAGAAAACAGTGAAGTTGTTCAAGCTTTTTAGTGTAAGTCCAGGATAATACCAAAAAAAATAAGTCCTGCGTTAAATCACAGAGCTTTTTCTTTTAAGTGGAGAGTTTCAGCTTCTCCCAAACCCCTAATTCCTGTATAATGCGGTTCCAACAGATTACGGCGGAGTCCACAAGCTTAATCTCAAAAAAGCAAATAAAAAAAGTCATTGAGTATTATTCATCAATGACCTTTGGTTGACAATTTGTCAGAAGAATTAAGAATAGGGAGTACCCTCATGTAATTGTACTTTTTTACCATCAGGACAGATTACATAGGCAAACCATACAAAATATCCCATACCTTTCCAGAATTCCTCCGATTCCTGGACATCACACCTGCAATCCTCGAGAGAACCATGCTCACGAACATCTGAATCTCTGCTTACGAGGGTTTTTTTATGACATCCTATATGCAACTTCCACTTTTTAGATTCTTGTGACATTTTACATCTCCTTGGTTTTATTAAAGAGTACGCTTAGTTAGGTTCGAATGTTTAAGTATAGAATTTATTATAATTTCTGTCAAGCCAAAAGCTCTTGATCTCTATTTTTACACATTTTTAAACTTAATCGTTCCCAAACCCATAACTCCTCTAATAATGCGGTTCCAACAGATTACGGCGGAGTCCACAAATCCATCTCAAAACTACTTTACATCCTTAGATATTTATGGTAATGTTATTTTAGTTTAAAATAGCTATTTGAAAACCTCATATGGATTAAAAGGAGAAGATAATGGGCGTGAATGTATTGATTAAACTACGGAAAACATTAGAGGGGGAAAATATCTCTCAAGAGAGATTAACAAATTTAATTCAATCACTGCCTCAAGGCTTAGTAGAGTTAAGGATGTCTTTAGGTTCTCTTGTATCAATGATTTTCAGCGATAGTGCTGCAATAACACCTTCTCTTCTTGGTGAAAACGCAACGAGGCTTTATGGAAAATGCTTTTGCGTCAGAGAACTTTACATTGATCCAATCGATTGTTTTGATTTCGATCCGGCTGACTATTCCCCTGGATCTGAAGAAGAACCCGCAACTTTTAAGGAAGAAATAACTGATGATGAGGACAAAGAAAGTCCAGAAGATGTTATTGCTGCAGATATAAGCGAGATTATGAACTTTCTTCTTCTTTGTGGAGCAAACACAGCCATAGTTATGTAGTTCGTTTTACATAACAGATTTAGCAGCTCCGAAGGATAACCCTGCGGAGCTTTTTTATTAGATAGTGGCGACCTTTAAACATTCCCCCAACCATCAATTCCTGTATAATGCGGTTCTCCTCCTACGCTCTTTGAGCTCCGGCGGGACACGGCAACTGATTATCGTGAAGTCCATAAATATATCTCAAGCTCAATTTACATTTTTAGGTATTTATGGTAAGGTTGTTTTAGTTTAGAATAGCAACTTAAAAATCTATAAGGAACGAAAGGAAAAAAATGGAACAGTTATATCTAGTAGGAGAACCTATTTTTAAACCACCATTTGGTAAAAAGCACTATGCCCCAGTCAGTCAAGTGGACATTTGCCAGCAAGTTTTAAGGGAGACTCAAGAGCCAAATATAGTTCTAAAAAGACTTCAAGAGGAGTATTTAGCAATCATTTGGAGTTTAAAGAAGATAGGGATCAATTTTCGGATAATCTATTCCCACGAGGACAAAATCGATAAGCAGGTGCTTGGAGTATGTGTTGAGCACGTTGGCTGCAGATTAGTAGGTTTCCACCGGGATTATTTTCCTCCCACGGTTGCTTATCCCCGTGATTTTGTTACTGTCTTGCCAGAGCTTATTTTAGTAAATTCTCAAATAGCTGGAGTAAAAGTCAGAGAAAAAGATAATTGCCGTATCCTTTCTTCGCCCTATGGAGAAGGTGGTCGGGCATTGACTCGGGAAAAGACTATGCTCGCCTGCGAAAGATTAGTTTTAGAAGATAAGCATTCAAGTGAACCAAAAGGATTGCAAGAGATTAGACAAGCAGGAATAAAGATAGCCTTACTTCCTCTTCCTCTATCCATAGCATTTTCAATATCTGGAGTTGAAAAAAGAGCTTTTTTCAACGATCACCTTGACAGAATAGGTTGTTTGATCCGTGGAAAAGACAGAGGCCTTCATTTTGTAGTAGATCCACAAATTTATACGGCAGATTGGAAGGGCTATAGACAAGCTACTTCTTGGGTTCGTAGGTCTCCGGGAGACACGATCAAGAGAATTAAGCAGGACTGTGAACCATTAGAAATTGAAGTTCACTGTCCTAAAAAGCTGAAGGTTCCCTATTCTCTCAACCTTATTCAATTTCTAGACAGCCAGGTTCTAATGACAAGCGGGGATGATTCTATTGTAGAAGTGGTAAGCGAAATTGTGGGGGAGGATAAAATAGCCCAGACGCCGATTCCTATTCGTTTTTTTCCGGTTTGGGCTTATGCTGGCATTCGTTGTTTAGTTAATAAAGCACCTATGCCATTATTAAAGCCAAAAGCCTCGGTTTAGTAAGATTAACAACCTGAGGCTTTTTTATACACAAAAAGCACCTTTTAACCTATCCCAAGCCCCTAATTCCTGTATAATGCGGTTCTCCTCCTACGCCTTTTCGGCTACGGCGGGACAAAGCAACAGATTATCGTGGAGTCCACCAGCTAATTAAAGAGGGTTAATAGCCTTCTTTTCGCTTGACTATTTTAATTTTTCAGCTAAGATTATAGTAGTTGTTTGGTAATAGAATAAAAGAACATCAAATTGAAAGGAAGTGATTATGGACGACAGATATACAGATGATACATTTTGTGGAACAGGCATTCCCTGTAGTGCCATGACCAGATCTTTTAAGAATGGCTCTCCCTTAGAATTATTAGAAAAAGCAAAAGAAGCCATAAATCCAATTGCAAAAGACATCGTTGACTCAATTAAAACAATAGAACAAGCCGAAAAAGCCTATAACAATACCGAAGACAGAAAAGAAAGGGATGCCATTTTACTAAAATGGATAATTCTTTGCAAGGATGAGCAAGAGTTAGCTGATCCCATGATAAGGTCTCCCATTCAATCATTGCCTGAGGCAGCAGCCCTGCAAAGGACGATGGAGTTTAAGTTTTCTTGATCTTTCTCTGAGGTATTGGTAAGAGGTATATTCTTCATGAAATAAAGCCCCTTAATTAAAAAATAAGGGGTTTTTCTTGTATAACCTATCCCAAACCCCTAATTCCTGTATAATGCGGTTCTCCTCCTACGCCTTTTCGGCTACGGCGGGACAAAGCAACAGATTATCGTGGAGTCCACAAGATATCGCCAAGATGGCGATTTTTGTTTGACAAAATAAGAATAATTTGATATAATAATCCATCAAGATGACTCTTGTCATTTTGTTAAATATATTAAATGTTCTTTGAAATATTTACTTCTACGGGTGGTCTTGCCCATACGCCTTTTATAAGGAAGTGCACGCAGTGCGCGCAAGTGGACAAGACAATTCTGTTTCTACAGAATTTGTTCCGCTTGTGGGAGATATATAATGAATGGACAACAGAAATTACCGATTTATGGAAGCAAAAGAAAGATCATTGATGCTATTCAGACCAATCAAGTTACTATCGTAGTAGGTGAAACAGGATCTGGGAAAACTACTCAGATCCCTCAATACATTTACGAGGCTGGTTTTAGTCAAGATGGTATCATTGGCATCACAGAACCGCGGAGAATTGCAGCGACATCAGTTGCTGGGTTTGTTGCAGAACAGCTTGGAACTAGACTCGGAGACGTGGTTGGTTACCAGATTCGTTTTGACGACAAGACTTATTATTCCACTAAGATTAAATTTATGACAGATGGAATTCTTCTTAGAGAGTTTCAGGACGATTCTGATCTTTCTCAATACTCTGTCATTATGGTGGATGAGGCTCACGAGCGAAGCACTAATATTGACTTCACTTTAGGCCTTTTAAAAGATTTGTTAAAGCGTCGGAAGAATCTCAGGGTAGTTGTTTCTTCAGCAACAATTGATGCAGAAAAATTCTCTAATTATTTTGGAAAAGCACCTATTATTAAGGTATCGGGGAGAACTTATCCTGTTGATTTGGCTTGGAACGACTACGATTGTTTTAGCGAAACCGTAGTTGATGCGGTTGTTGAACAAGTTGTTAAGATTCATAAAACAATGCCTAAGGGCGATGTTCTTGTTTTTATGACAGGAGCAGACGATATCAATAAGGTTGTTGGTTTTCTTGAGAAACGAGAGGATCTTAATAATCTTATTGTGCTTCCGGCTCACGGCAGACTTTCGCCAGAAAAACAGCAACTTATTTTCCAGGATTTTCTAGGAAAACGCAAGATTGTTGTGGCAACTAACATTGCGGAAACTTCAATTACAATTGACGGAATAGTTTATGTGGTTGATTCCGGGTTGGTCAAACAAACCAGCTTTCATCCAGAATCAGGAATTCAAAGTCTTGATGTTGAACTTCACTCACAAGCAGGTTGCAATCAGCGAGCTGGTCGAGCAGGACGTACTCGTCCTGGCAAATGCTTTAGGATGTTTTCTAAGGAGAGTTTTGAGAGACGTCCAGGGTTTACTGAACCAGAAATTCGACGAATGAGTCTTGCAGGCGTTGTTTTGGCGATGAAGATGATCGGAATTAAAGATATTGAAGGATTTGATTTTATAGATCCGCCCGATCAGGAAACATTTCACGAAGCTCATCAAACGCTTATTGCCTTGGGAGCTCTTACTAGTAAAGACAATGGACTAACTGATCTTGGTCGCGAGATGGCAAAGCTTCCACTTGAACCCCGTATTTCTCGGATGGTTCTTGAGGCTGAAAAGCACGAGTGCGTAAGAGAGGTTACTATAATCGCTGCATTTTTATCAGTTCGGTCAATATTTAGTAGGCCGAGAGAAAAAGAAAGAGAAGCTGATGCAGCCCACCAACGTTTTTACAATAGAAGATCAGATGCTTTGACTTTCTTGAAAGTCTGGAGCGAGTATGAAAAATCTGGCTTTGATAACGATTGGTGTTATAAGAATTTCTTGAATTCCCGTTCTTTGTTTGAAGTTAAGAATATTAGGTTGCAACTTTTGGAGATTTTGCGTCATCGCGGAAGGATTAGTTCAAGCGATGACGAAGATATTATTCTCAAGTCGATTGCAGCCGGATTTGTTCAGAATCTTCTCGAACATAGTTCGCGTCACGAATATATACCTCTTTTTCGTGAATTCAGCTGGATGGATAGAGTTTTTATTCATCCTAGTTCAACTCTTTTTGGATGGATAAACCCCAGATGGATTATAGCTTCAAGTATTGTTAAGACAAGCAAGTTGTTTGCTCGTGGCGTAAGCGAGGTCAAAATAGAGTGGTTGCCAGATCTTGCATCTAAACATTTCCAGTTTGGTTCTATAATGCTTGAATCTTATTTTGAAGGAGATTCGACTGTCCTTGGTAGACGATGGATTATAAGGGACGGTAAACATAAGATCGGCAGTATAGAAATTGAACTTCCATTAGATAGGGCACGGAAAATTCAGCAAGACAAGATTAAAAGAGCCACAGAAAATGGCTTTGTCCTTGCGGTTTTTCGGGAAGTTCCGGACGATATCTATGGGACTAAGTTGGTTGGGATCGTTGGCTCTGATCAATATGAATTAGATTTTGGTCTTTCATCTACGGTTTATCCTCAAAAAGGAGATAAATGTTACTGCCAACTAAACGAAAGCAGATTCCACCGTACCTTAAAAGTTACTCCTAAGTTTAAGGTTTTAGATTTTCCTGGGGGTGAAGATACGACGATTAAAGAACAAATACAATCTCTACCCCAGAAAACTATGATTGAATTGCTCCAAGACGGCTTAGGAAAAGATTCATTTAACAAACAATAGATTTAAAGCCTTGAAATCGTACTTGATTTCAAGGCTTTTTTTAACTTATTTATGCTAAACTAAATAAAAGTAAGTCTTAAATCAGTTTTTAGTTGTTGCCAAACCTGTAATTCTTGTATAATCCGGTTCTCCTCCTACGCTCTTTGAGCTCCGGCGGGACACAGCAACCCCAGTAGTATCCCTCTGGGGAACTTACGGGGCAGGCAGATTATCGTGGAGTCCACGGAGAAATAAGTATACAAAAGCTACCTTTTTAGGTAGTTTTTTGTTATAGTGAAATATATGGAAAATGTTGAAATAGAAATTCAAGTTAGCATTGAAAATAGCAAACCACTATTAGCATTTTTAGAAAAAAACGCTAATTTCAAATCAGAAAAACATCAGATAGATGAGTATTTTTCTCCTGTTCATCGTAATTTTACTGAAGTCCGTCCAGTAAGAGAATGGTTAAGATTAAGGGACTCTGGTGGTAAACATTCTATAAATTACAAGAACTGGCATTATGATAAGAATGGTAAAAGCCATTATTGCGATGAATACGAAACTAAAATAGATGATTTAAGCCAAATTAAAAAGATATTAGATGTCCTTGACTTTGAGCCTATTGTGAAGGTTGATAAGCTGAGAAAAACTTGGGCATATAAAGATTACGAAGTTGCAGTAGATTCAGTGAAAGGATTAGGAGATTTTGTGGAGATTGAATACATTGGTAAAGATGAAAAAGCAGATCCCAAAAAGATTACAGAAGAAATGGTGAACCTTCTTAAAAGTATTGGTTGCGGAGAAATTAAAAGAAATTATGTAGGTTATCCATTTCAGTTATTATTTCCAGAAGAAGTAAAATTTGAAGAACAATAAAATGATTTCAGAAAATATTTTTGGGAAATTTATAGATATTACTCTAAATTTAATAATAAAATTTTTTGTGTATGTTCTTAAAATTTGTTCGCCAGTCAAAATATCTCCTAAAAAAATATTAAAACAGGGTGATACGGAATGGAATGATATATTAGGTATAAAGATAGAAAATAGATTAAATAATGACTTATATAATGTTACGATAATCGGAGTTTCTAAAGATATATTCTCTATAGATATTATCTCAGACAATAGTCCCAAAGGTAAAACAGTGCAATATATGAATATCAATACTAATCATGTTGTTGTTCAGGGACAGGATATGAAAACTAATAATCGTTGGTGGGCTTTCATAATACACAAACTGGGCCCTCGGGAAACATTATCACTTAATATTAAGGTGAAGAATAAAGAAGACATATTTTTTCACTTATCCAGGCATAGCGATAAAGAAATTCCTATTAAAGAAAGAGGGGATGGAGCAGTAGCTATTCCTTTTCAAATTGGGAAAATTCCTAAAATAAAGTAATGCTACTTTTAACGATCTCCCAAACCTGTAATTCTTGTATAATCCGGTTCTCCTCCTACGCTCTTTGAGCTCCGGCGGGACACAGCAACCCCAGTAGTATCCCTCTGGGGAACTTACGGGGCAGGCAGATTATCGTGGAGTCCACACTTCACTATGTTCAGTGTAAACTAATCTATCGCCAAGAAGGCGATTTTTTGTTAAGATGAAACGAGGTATAATGTAATTAAATCCAAACCCAAATAAGTAATTTTAGCTATCGGATATGCTTTTTGTTTATTTTGAATATAAATAGGTGTATTCCATAGAGAATACTTGTCCGGATAAATTAGAGTTTTCCACAGAAAAACCTTTGTTTCATTGTGAATTATTGAAAAATATTTTGAAAAGAGTTAAAATAATATAGTATGTTTTAGCAATTTAACAATAGAATAATTCTTAGATAAGGAGATAAGCCATGTTAGAGATTTTTGCTAACTGCAGGAATTTAATTGATTTTTTTGAAGTATGTTTAAGAAGAAAAGGTCTTTTGGACAAGACTTGCCTGGAAATTATCAGAAAAGACAGGCAAGAAAAGCTGAGCTTTGGACAGCTAAAAACAAGGTCAAAGGAATTTGCCAATTATCTTATTGAACAAGAAAATATCCAAATAGGGGATAAGGTTGCTTTGTTAGGGAAAAACAGGGCAGAATGGGATATTGCTTTTTGGGGCGTTGTTTTAGCAGGAGCTGTGCCGGTTTTAATTGACCCAGAAAGAAGAAGTGAAGGTGTTAAAAAACATTTGCTCCACACAGACAGCAAAATACTTATTGCAGCTGATGATTACCAAGACGAATTTCTTTTTACTCTAGGCGTGGATTTAATCGACATGACTGCTTATACCGAAACAGAATCAGACAATAACTTGCAACAGATAGCAGCTAAAGTAAAGCTTGATGATACAGCAGTTATTCTTTGCACCTCTGGTACTACTGCTGACCCCAAAGAAGTTGAACTAACCCACACTAATCTTATTAACAATATTGAGGGAAGTTTAGCAATAGTCAAGATAGGGCCAAAAGACAGGCTTGGCCATATTCTGCCTCCTCATCATTCTTTTGGTCTTACTGTTGGCAAGCTTTTGCCTTTATCTGTGGGAGCTGTCAATATTTATACTGACAAGTACGGCCAGATAGGCGATTTGATCAAAGACAAGAAAGTAACTATTTTTGTAGCAGTGCCTGTTCTTTTTAAGGCACTGGCCAAAAGACTGAAAAAACTGAAGTATTGGCAAAAGGTATATCTTAAAAAGAAAGCCTGGAGAAAGCTTAGATTCTGCATTTCAGGATCTGCTGCTCTTTCTAAGGATGTTCTGAATATATTTTGGCAAACAGGCATTGAGCTGCGCGAAGGATACGGCACAACAGAAAACTCTCCGGTTTATGGGTTTAACATTAATCCAAACAAGCTGGGCTGTGTTGGCAAACCAATTCCGAATCTTTTTGTTAAAATCGTTAAGCAAGAAATTCTGCTCGGCGGACCCTGCATTATGAAGGGGTATTACAAAAATCCAGAAGCTACAGCCAAGGTTATTGAAACAGATAAAAACAACATTCGCTGGCTCCACACTGGAGACCTGGGTTATTTGGACGAAGACGGAGATCTCTTTATTACAGGCCGGAAAAAGTATGTTATTGTTTTGCCTAGCGGGAAAAATGTTGCTCCAGAATTGGTTGAATCAGTTCTATCTGGAACAAAATACGTCAAAGAGATACTGGTGGTTCCTTTTTGCAACGGCTTGGGTGCGTTTGTTCTGCCAGATTATGACGAAATAGACGAAGAGACAAGCAAAAACCCTTTGCTTGTCCAGAATCTTGTCTGGAAAAGTATTAATGATCTTCAGGATAAAAGCCCAGAGCTTGCTCCTTTTGAAAGAATAAAATCAAAACCTTGCATTAGAATCGTAGATGATTTTGAAAGAACAACAACCAAAAAAATCAAAAGAGAGTTTTATTTGAACCAGGCCCTGAAATAACCAGGGCTTTTCTTTTGCTAGAAATACTTGTAATTTAGGTCTAAAAGAGTTAAATTAGATAAAGCTATAACAATGTTCTTTAAAAACAATATATTAGGAGATAATCAGATGAAAACGATTAGAATAATAATACCCGCTTTTCTAGAAATAAATATTTTTACCAGACAGGCAAGAAAAACTACTGCTTTAGGTCCTGTTTTGCTAGCTACAGTTATAAATAAAATAAAGGGGGTTAGAGCAGAAGTAATTGACGAGAATAATTATCATGGTCCCAGAGATAAGAATGGACTACCAGATCACACAGTTTTACAAAAAGATAATCCTGCTGCAATTGTTGGGTTTTACTGCGGACTAACCTGCACAATAGAAAGGGTTTGGCAAGTAGCCAAGTTTTACAAAGAACGAGGCATCTTTACTATTGCTGGTGGCAAGCATGCTTATTATGAACCAGAAGAAACATTAAACCATAACATTGATGTTGTTTTTCACGGAGACGCAGAACTGGTTATTCAAGAGGTAATTGAAAACTTGATAAATAGAACTTCTTTGGAGAAAATTGCTGGCATTTCTTTTAAAACAGATGGGAAAATCCAAACAAATGAACCTTATATGCTTGAAAATAAAGATTTGGATAGTCTTCCTTATCCTGATTTTAATCTTTTAAGATTTGCTAAAGTTAAAACCTACCCAATAGGCAGAATTAGAGGCTGCAGCATGAGTTGTGAGTTTTGCAGTGTTAAAGGAAAACCAAGATATGCTTCTGCTCAATATTTGTTTAATATAGTTAAATGGCTAGTAGAAACAAGAAAAGCCAGACGTTTCTTTATTGTAGATGACAGACTGGAACAGGATTTAAAGGGAACTATGGAGTTTTTCAAAAAGATATATAACAAATATGGAAATAGGCTTTGCTTTTCAGTACAGATAAGATTAGAGGTTGCAAAAAATATTCCTCTTTTAGAAATTATGAAAAAAGCAGGAGTATGGTGTGTCTGTGTTGGCTATGAATCTCCAATTGATCAAGATCTCAAAGCTATGCGCAAAGGTTATTCTTCAAAAAATATGATTGAATGGACCAAAGTTTTGCGTCGTTATTTTTGGATTCATGCAATGTTTATTGCAGGATATCCTTTAAAAGAAGAACAGAGCTCATTTACTCCTAAAGAAATAGTTAAGATATACAAAAAGTTTATTAGAAAAGCTAGGATTCACAGCATTCAAGTTTTATTCGCCGGACCAGTAGTCGGATCTGATTTGCGAAAAAGGATTCAGGATAGGATTTTTCCTCTAGATCTTGTTCCTTGGAAAATGTATGATGGAGCCCATATTTGCTTTAAACCAGATAATATGACTGTAGGAGAACTCCAATGGATTGGCATAAAGCTAATGAAAGGTTTTTACCAAAAGATAAGCTTAATAAGAATAAGCATTAGAACTATTATTTTTCCTGTGGATTTTTTTATCAGGGGATGGGGCAAATGGTACCAAGGCTGGAAAAAAGATGGAATCAACTTTTTAAGTCATCTTCTTTTTAGAACATGGCTTAAAAAACAAAGGAACAAAGAGCTTATTAAAAAACTTGAACAATATAGGTTTGATCTAAGGCCCTGATTTAGTCAGGGCCATTTTATTTGACTTTTTTTATAAAAAAGAGTTAAGATGAAATATATAATTATAAATAAATAATTAAAAACATATGAAAAAGCTAATTTTATTCTTAACAGTAATATTTGTTTTAATTATTGCAGGTGTTGCAATAGCAGGTTCTGCTAAAAACACTGAACTTCCAGACAAGGCAAAAAATAATATGCCTGTTTTGGAGAAAAAGGTTTTTATCCATTATAAAAAAGGTTTTGCCAAGCCAGGTACAGATTGCGGTAATGGAGTTTGCGAACCAAGCGAGAATGCAAAAAAGTGCCCTCAAGATTGTTCAGAAGATATTCCAGAAGAACCAGCTAATTCTTGTTATGAGCTAATGGGAAAAAATCTTAAACTTGATGTTCCAGAAAATTTAGTTATATCTCCAGACCTAAAGCTTTCAGCTATTCTTGATTCAGCTGCAGAATGGGATAATAATACGTCTGCTTTGTTATTTGATTCTCATAGTGTTGATAAAACAGCTGATTGGGATGATGATGTTCCAGACGGCAGAAATGAGTTTTCTTATGGAGATTATCCTAAAGACGGAGTAATAGCAGTAACTATTTCCTGGGGATATTTTTCTGGTCCTCCTTGGACAAGAAGAATAATTGAGTTTGATATTATGTTTGATACTGATTTTGAATGGGGCAATGCTGATAATGATTCTTCTCTTATGGATTTGCAGAATATTGCTACTCATGAAATAGGCCATGGATTAGGTCTGGCAGATGTTTATAATGCTTCTTGTAACCAAGTTACAATGTACGGCTACTCTCAAGAAGGGGAAATAATAAAAAGAACACTTGAAACCCCAGATATTCTAGGCCTTCAAGAATTATACGGAGATTGACAATTATTTTAAAAATGCTAATATAAAAATAGTCTTTTCGCTTTGCTTCGGCATTAGGCTGCCTCAAAAGCAAAGTTTTTCATATTGTAAAAGGCGTCCTTTAGGACGCCTTTTTATTTGTAATTTTAAAAAAATAAAGTTATTATAAAAAAAAGACATAAGTAATAACTATTATGAAACAAGCAATTAGAGATTTTTCAAAACAGCTAAAGTTTTCTCCAAAGGTTGAAAACAAACTAGCTTGTGCTAAAAAGTTTATTGTTTCTGGCATGGGCGGTTCTCATTTAGCAGCTGATTTAGTAAAAGCCTGGAATCCTGCTTTTGATATAATTGTGCATCATGATTATGGTTTGCCTGCAATTTCAGACAGCTTAAAAAACTATTTAACAATTATTAGTTCTTATTCTGGAAACACAGAAGAGGCTTTGGACGGATTCAAACAGGCAATCTCTAAAAAGCTACCAGTAGCTGCAATTTCTATTGGAGGCGAACTTTTAAAACTAGCTCAAAAGCATAAAAAACCGTATATTCAAATACCAGATACTGGTATTGAACCAAGGTGTGCTTTGGGTTTTAGCATGGTATCTCTGCTTAAAATAATGGGCCAAGAAAAAGCTCTCTCTGAAATTAAAAAAGCATCATTTAACATGCTAGAGCTTGAACAAAAAGGTAAGGCCTTAGCTCAAAGAATAAAAGATCATATTCCTGTTATATACACCTCTACAATTAATGGACCTATTGGCTACAACTGGAAAATAAGATTCAATGAAACAGGAAAGATTCCCTCTTTTTGCAACACTGTTCCAGAAGTCAGCCATAATGAAATAGTTGGATTTGACAAAGAAGGGGAAAGCAAAAAGCTTTCTGACAACTTTTATTTTATTTTTATTAAGGATAAAACAGATCATAAACGTAATTTGTTAAGAATGGACATTTTAAAAGATATTTATGAAGAGAAAGGATTAAAAGTTGAAATTATTGAATTAGCAGGAAAAAATATCTGGGAAAAGATATTTTCTTCTTTGCTTTTAGCTGATTGGGCAGCTTATTATACTGCTCAGATTTATAAGCTTCAGGCTCAAGAAACTGAAATTATAACTAGATTTAAAGCGATAATTAAAGAAAAAGGCGGGACTTTATGAAAACCGGCTTAGTAATTGTTGCTCATCCAGATGATGAAACAGTTTGGATGGGAGGTGCTATTCTTTTGCAAAAAGATATAAAGTGGACCATATTCTCTTTGTGTAGAAAATATGATAAAGACAGGGCTCCTAAGTTTAAGAAAGTTTGCAGATTATATGGAGCTGAAGCTTTAATTTCTGATTTAGAAGATGATGATATAATGAGTATTAAACAAAGTTTGCCAGAAATAGAAAAGCGTATTTTAAAAGAACTAAAGAAAAAAAAGTTTACATATATTTTCACTCATGGTTATAATGGAGAATACAGACATAAAAGACACATAGGAGTGCACTTGGTTGTTAAAAAGCTGGTTGAAAAAAGAATATTAAAGTGCGATAAATTATTTTTCTTTGCCTACAAGCTTAATCCTAAAAAAAGAGTTGTTTATCAGACTAAAAAGCCGGATTTAGTTTTTAATTTAAGCAGAGAAATATTAAAAAAGAAAAAAGATATTATTAAAAACCTATATGGTTTTTCTAAGAATTCATTTGAGAATCTAAGCTGTTTAGCAAAAGAAACATTTTATGAAAATACTAATTCTTTACGAACATCCAAATAACTGCGGCAGCATGTCTATTCAAGGTCATCTTTTATACAAAGGCCTTGTTGAAAACAGCATTGACTGCAAAGGATGCCATTATAGACAAAGAAGAAAAGAAAAAGAATGGCATTTTAATGTTTTCAAACCCGACGCTGTAATTGGCATAGGCTGGTGGGTTGATACGCCCACTATTATTGAAGGACCTGTTAAGTTCGGGCTTCAGCCAGTGCCTTGGCTTTTGGCAGACGGCTGGGTAGCTAATTATCATCAAACATTAGGCAGTTTGCCTTTGGTTTTAACAACTTCTCAATGGGTGAAAGAGACGTATCAGAGAGATGGAGTAGATGTGAAGAATTTTGAGGTTTTACACATTGGCTATGATGCTAAAAAATTCAAGCCAATACCTAATAATGATCCCGGAGTTCAAGAAATAAGAAAAATGTACGGGATTAAAGAAAATGAAAAAATGATTCTAACTGCTGGAGGGGATGTTACTTCAAAAGGAGGCCAGGAAATGATTAAGGCCTTGGCAAAAATAGACAAGCAATTTCCAAACTTCAAATATGTTTGCAAGGCAACTGCCAGTAAGTGCGCTAGGGATCATCATAAAGAAGAACTGGCTTTAATCAGTGAGCTAGGGCTTGATCCTAATAAAGTTGTCTATGTTGAAGATGATTTTCACCATGATTTTATGCCTTATTTGCTAAATGCTGCTGATATTTACGCAGCTCCCAGCAGGCTGGAAGGTTTTGGCATGATTCAATTAGAAGCAATGGCTTGCGCTACTCCTGTAATATCTATTGACGCAATGGGTCCTAAAGATACAATTTTGCACGGCAAAACCGGGTTTTTAGCCAAAATCAGCTCAACAGTTGATTTAACAGAAGAATGGGTGACCAAAGAAATGGGCTTTAAAGAAGTGTTTAGAATGAAATTTGACAAACCAAAGACATTAGCTTACAGAGCAGATCCAGATGATTTAGCAAAATATACTTTGCAGTTATTATCTGATGACAAGCTAAGAGAAAAAATAGGAGAACAAGCAGCCAAACACGCTCTGGATAATTTTCAGTATCAGGACTTGGCTAAGAGATGTATTGAATTGCTGAAAACAAAGTTAAAGCTTTAAAGAGGCCCGTCCTAGCCCGTAGGGGCTAGG